>ERZ827440.649-NODE-649-length-45941-cov-11.740989_pt1 | contig 45941 bp, 47 predicted proteins | sample MGYA00519774_ERZ827440 | MGnify/ENA primary metagenome ERZ827440 (study PRJEB31778, sample SAMEA3449302) | human gut metagenome | biome: human gut; feature: human-associated habitat; material: faeces | place: United Kingdom | collected 2010/2012 ... | reverse complement strand
TCTGATAATTCGAACAATGCGTTTATTGTGAATAACGATGGTAATGTGAACAACAGCAATGTCGGTGACAACAATGGGGTGCGTCCGTCCTTTAATCTTTCATCTTCCATAACCTATGTATCGGGGAGCGGAAGTATGAGCAACCCGATTCGTGTGAACTGATTGACGGACAGTTTTGAAAAAATACCGGTAAAACTTGGACAAAATGAGGTATAAAGTTCGACCAATAATGAACGATTTATCTCATTTTTTGTATTATGGTGTGGCTATATTGTGTGCAAAAGTGATTGATAAACCACATTTTGACACATGATTTAAAATTAAAAATAATTTATTTCAAGCAAAAGAGATTTTTTATTAAAAATGTTGAAATAAAAAACTGATATAAATGTTATTATAGAAACTGATATAAATGTCAAAGTTATTTTTTATAAATATTTTATTGTTAAAATGTCATAGTTGAAAAATAATTATATGTCATACAAAATAAATCTTATTGGTAACCTAATATATTTTGTTGAATTTACGGCTCGATGAAATAGTGTTAAACCAATTCTAAATAATGACATAAACTTAACTTTACCTTTATTTTTGTATACTTTATGAGTAACTATTTTTTCATTTTTATAACATTTGGTATTTTTAGAATAATCAGCACCAATAATTGTTAGAAAAAGCACAACAGTACAAGTCATAGTGTACATTGTGTTATAAGATTTCTCACTAGCGTTGTTAATAGTTTCTAAATATAATCCATTACTTTTTTGATTTTTAAAAACACATTCAATAGAACCGAAACGATGAGAATAATTTTGAATAGCATGTTCAACATCTTTATTAGTTACAATTATCCAAGAATCTTTAGTATTTAGGTATTTACTAATAACAATATTGGTTTTATATTTTTTAGTCTTTTTTTCTTGTTAGTGTTTGTTCTTTAGATAGATAATTTGAATTGCCATTAAAATAAATTATTCTAAACTCTTCATCTAATTGTTTTGGTGTCAATAATAGTTTTGTACCAATCATTATCTTCTTATTATTGTTTTTATGTTCTAACCATCTACATTCCTTATTATAAGTGTATAGTCCATCATCTAAATCTTCAAAGAAAATAATACCTTCGATTAATTCTTTGGTTTTTATAATTAATCCATGTGGAGTGATATCTTGAATAAATCCTTCGAATGTTTCATCGAAATGTTCTTTAACATATTTAACCATATAAAGTTTATTAGCTTCATATTCTGCTTTATCTGCGCATCTTTCCATAATTGATGCTCTTTTAGCATATTCTTCAAGTTCATTTTTAAAGTTTTCTACATCAAATGATGGATCAAGCATAATTTCAATATTATCTAATATGTATTCAATGATTAGATCCATAAATCTTCTTATTGGTGATGTTACTTGAGAATAACCATCTAAAGCAAGACCATAATGTCCTCGATTATCTGTACTGTAATATGCTTTTTGCATACTTCTTAAAAGTAGAGAAGATAGAATAAAAAATTCTTCTTTAGTGCTTAATGAATTAATAATTTTTTGTAAAACATGTGGGTCTGTTGTATCTTTTAAACATTCTATTTTATAACCAATAGACTTAATTAATTTTAAAGTAACTCGTAATTTTTCATCCATTGGTATTTCATGGTTTCTATAAATGGAAATAAGACATAAATTAAGAGTATAATCTGCGATAGCTTCATTGGTAATAATCATACAATTTGCAATTATTTTTTCAGCTTCTTTTTGGGTCTTTGCTGATAAATTAAGACTATCTTCGGTTTCTAGAAATTCTATTTCTTTAGAATCAAATTCTAATGAACCATTTTTTATTCTTCTGTTTTCAATAATATGAGATAATTCTTGTAATAAAGATAAATCTTTTAAAAATGGTTCATAACCTTCAGGTACTGTGTTTTCATAAAATATTTGATTAACATCTTCATAAGTCATTTTCTTTTTAGATTTAATAACACTATCAAATATTTCTAAATTTTCAACATATCCATTTTCATTAATGGTCATTCTGTAGGTTTTAGCTAGTCTTTCAACATTAGGGTTTAAAGAACAAATTCCGTTTGAAATAATAGGGTGTAACATGTGAAGTACGTGGTTAGCAAGATAAAGACTAGTTGTGTTTTTAGAGGCTCTAATCCATAATGGAGAATTATATGGTATATAATGTGATACATGAGCAATTGGTACTGTCAAAATATATTTGTTATCTTTAGTTTTTGTAATACCAACTGCATCATCCATATCTTTGGTGTTAGCTCCATCAATTGTAAATATAGTTTCATTTGTTAAATCAATTCTACCAATTTTATCTTTTTCTAAAACTTCTTTAGGAATAGAATTTATTTGTTCTAATTCTTCTTTTGTATATCTTGTAATAAATCCATTGTTGCAGGCTATTGCTTCAAGTTCACTAGTTAAATCATTTTTATGTCCAGTTACTTCCATAAATGATACATCATAAACTTTATTTGTTTCTTTAGTTCCAATTTTAACAAGTATTCTAGTTCCCGCAGGTAATTTTAATTCTTTAAATTCTTTTTCATTACATCTAACTTTTATATTGTTATTTCCAACTACTCTGATGCCTTTTTCTGTTACTTCACAGATAATATTAGGATTATTTCTTTTTAATACTTTTATAATATTAAATCCATCGCTATTTTTTTCTAATATAACTTTATCAAATGGTAATATACCTATAGTTTCTTCATCTTTAAGAGGATATATACTATCTTTGTTTCTGATATAGTAAAATCCTTTTTTGCCAGTTTCAATGGTAACAATTTTGTATTGTTTAGGAAATGGTTGATATTTATTTTCATCTTCATTAAAGTAAACTTTTCCTTGTTCTTCTAAAGATGTTAATGTATTTTGTAATGTTGTTAAATCATTAGTTTTTATGATTTTGGCTAAAGCATGCAATGAATAACTTTTATTGTATGCATCAAATAAATCTACAATTCTATCATAATCATTACTTTTTTCTTGTTCAATATTTTAGATTGCTTTTATAAATTTAAATCTATTATGAACTTTTTCTAAAATTATGGTATCTTTCTTTTTTAGACTGTTTTTATTGGGCAAATTGTATTCTTTGGTATTAATTTTAAAATAAAATTCATTATCTTTTACAGATGTAACTTTAGTAATAAAAAAATTAGAGGGAAATGTCTTGTATGTGTTATTTCTAGCATCATAAAATATTTTTCCTTCTAATTCTAATAACTTTAAATCATTTAAAATATTTTCTTTAGTCTTCCCCGCAATTATTCTTCCATATAACTTTTTTTCAAGTTCTTCAAGTGTAAGTTCAATAGGTGTTGGTTTAAAAATTTCAATTAACATATTTTTCATAAATCTATCCTCATATTTTAAATATAGTTCAATTTCTGTATATTGTCAACTTTAAATTAATTTGATAAAATTATTATGGTGATACATAATGACATTATATTTGGTTAGTAATAATTTGGTTGTTGATAATATATTATATGAAACTGATGAAGGGTTAGAAGAAAAAAGAATTAATAGACCTCTTTCAATTGAAGGAGAAAAAGCAAGTGTGAAGCTTGTTAAAAAAATTGATGCAAGTATAGTTTATTCATCAAGTTATGCATCAAGTATTGGAACTGCTAAATATTATGCAAGTTATAAAAATATAGATGTAAATATTAATTCTTTTTTGAATGATTTAAGAATTGGAGATTTAGGTAGAAGAAATATTAAAATGCTTAGATTTATGCAAGAAAGAGACTTTGATTTTAAATTTAATCGTGGAGAAAGTTTAAATGATGTAAATAAAAGAATGAATATTGCAATTGATAGAATAATAAAGAAAAATGGTAATAAGAATATAGTTATTTTTACTCAAAAGAGTGCTATAACTGGTTATTTATTAGATAAACTAGAACATGGGTATAATTTAGATGATAGATTAGTTTTAAGTTTTAATGAAAGAGTAATAATAGATGATAATTTAAGTGATGTGGATATTATAAAATTGGAATTAGAAAAAGGAAAAGTTATTAATTGTGAGGTAATTCTTTATGAAGTTTGATTTAGAAGAAAAAGTTAATATAATGATAAGTGGAAGACATGTTCATTTAACAAGTGAGGCAATAAATAAGTTGTTTGGGCATGAATTACATGTTAGAAATAATTTAAATCAAGTTGGTCAATTTGCATCAATTGAAACTGTAACATTAGAAACTAGTGAAGGGGTAATAGAAAATGTAAGAGTTATAGGACCTGCAAGGAAGTATAATCAAGTAGAAGTGTCTCATAGTGATGCAAGAAAATTAGGTCTTAAGTTACCGGTTAGAAAAAGTGGTAATTTAGATGGTGCTGGTTATATAACGATTAAAACTGATAATGGAAGTATTAGTGGAAATTTTGCTGTAATAGCAGATAGACATGTTCATTTTAGTCCGGAAGATGCCAAAAAGTATAAAGTTTTGGATGGGGAAGATTTATATTTAGAAATAAATGGCGTAAAACCTGGAGCAATATTAGTTAAAGCAAAAGTAAGTGAAGATGGTTATTTTGAGGCTCATTTAGATACTGATGATGCTAATGCATTTTTACTTAACTCTGGAGATGTTGGTATTTTACGAAAATAATTTGTGGGGGATTTATGTGGAAAATTAAAAATGTAGAAATTAATGGAAAAATAGTGGTTGCGCCGATGGCAGGAATAAGTAATATGACTTTTAGAAGAATATGTAAATCTATGGGTGCATCACTAGTTGTAGCAGAAATGGTTAGTGATAAAGCTATTACTTATGGTAATGAAAAAACTTTTGAACTTTTAAGAATGAATGATGATGAAAGACCAATAAGTCAACAAATATTTGGTAGTGATGTAAAATCATTTGTGGAAGCAGCAAAAATAGTTGAAGAGAAAATGAAACCAGATATTATAGATATAAATATGGGGTGTCCTGTTCCAAAAGTTGCTGTTAAAAATCAAGCTGGTAGTGCTTTACTTAAAAATCCTGAAAAGGTTGGAGAAATAATTAAGGCTGTTGTTGGTGCTGTAAATGTTCCAGTTACTGTTAAAATTAGAAGTGGTTGGGATCAAAGCTCTATAAATGCAGTAGAAATAGCTAAAATAGCTGAAGCAAATGGAGCAAGTGCAATTACTGTGCATGCTCGAACTAGGGCCCAAGGGTATGCTGGTAAGGCTGATTGGAATATTATTAAAGAAGTTGTTAATGCTGTAGATATACCTGTTATTGGTAATGGTGATGTAGTATCTTGTTATGATGCTAAGAAAATGCTTGATGAAACTGGATGTAGTGCTGTTATGATTGGTCGAGGTTTACTTGGTAATCCTTGGTTAATAAAAGAATGTGTAGAATACTTAGAAAGTGGTAAGTTACCTGAAGTAATTGATTATAATGAAAAAATTGATATGATGGAATATCATTTGAATAAGTTATGTGAAGATAAAACTGAAAAACAAGCAGTTTTAGAAATAAGAAATCATTTACTTAATTATTTAAAAGGTCTACCTGAAAATAAAGAAGTAAAGAATCAAGTTTGTAGATGTAAAAGTAGATTAGAAATAATTAATGTATTAGAAAATTATAGAAACGAATTAAAAAACTTATAGATTTATTTTTCTATAAGTTTTTTTGTGACATTAGTATTTATTGGACCAGCTCCGATAGATATTACTAAATCATTTGGTTTAATGTTTTTATCTAAATATTCTATTATTTTATTAAAATCTTCAATATAACAAACATTAGGATTCTTTTCTTTAATTTTGTCAACTAACATATCTTCACTAATATTGTAAATATTTACTTCACGAGCAGGAAATATTTTGGCAATAATAATATGGTCAAATTTACTTAAAACATCGGCGAAGGCATCTAGGTGTTCTGCGGTTCTTGAATAAGTATGTGATTGAAATATTGCCCATGATTCATTATGTTTAACGCCTTTAACACTTTCTAGAGTTGTTTTTATTTCAGATGGATGGTGAGCATAATCATCATAAATTAAAGCATCCTTATAAGTTCCTAGAAATTCAAATCTTCTTCCAACACCATGATATTTTTCTAAAGCATTTTTAATAATGTTTATATCTTTAATATATTGATGAGATAATGCAAAAGCCGCGAGTGAATTATAAATGTTATGTTTACCATTTATATTTAAATTAATGCTTGTTAAAAATTCATCGTTTAAATAAAGATCATAAGAATAATGTCCAAGATCATTACAAGTAATGTTTTTAGCTACATAATTTGCTTTATTATTAATACCATATGTAATAACTGTTGCTTTTGTGTATTTATCTAATTCACTTGAATTTCCATCATCATTGTTTTTTACTAAATAACCATTTTGGGGAAGTAAACTAACATATTTATAGAATGATTTTTTTATATTATCTAAATTTTTGAAATAATCTAAATGGTCATTATCAATGTTAGTTATGATAGCACTGGTTGGATGAAAGTGAAGAAATGAATCAACATATTCACATGCTTCCATAATAAAATAATCATGATTACCTAGATGGGTATTACCATTTATTTCTGGTAGGATTGCTCCGACTTGGATGGTTGGATTTAAATTTGCTTCTAGAAAAATTAAACTTAGCATACCTGTAGTGGTGCTTTTGCCGTGAGTTCCTGACACACATAATGAATTTTTAAATTCTTTCATCATTATACCAAGAAATTCAGCACGTTCATAGTTTTCTTTGTTTTCATTTTTAATTGCTATTCTTTCTGGATCATCTTTGCAAATAGCTGCAGTGTAAACTATAATGTCAGCATCCTTAACCATTTCAGGATGATGACCATATTTTATTATGATGCCTTTTTCTTCTAGTTTTTTTGTTAAAGCAGATTCTTGAATATCGCTTCCAGAAACAGAAGCATTCATATTTAAAAGCATAAGAGCAATACTGCTCATACTTATGCCGCCGATACCTATTAAATGAACTTTTTTATTATTAAACATAATATTTCTCCTTTTTTATAATCTTATTATAGCAAAGATCAAAAAATGTGCAAGTAATAACGCAAAATTTAAGGAAAAATTAAAGATAGTTGCTAAGATTTTTTGCACGTAAATGTTTAAAATGTAAAATCTTTGAAAATGAAAAATGCAAAAAAGTAAAGAAATGTCAAGATTTTATAAAAATTGAAATAAATGCTTTTTTGTTAGAGTTTATCTATGTTTGCGTAATATTGTTAAAAAATACGAACAACGAAAAAATGGGGTAAAATTGACATTTTTAGAAAAATCTAAAAAAAGAAAAACAAAAATTTTGTAGACAATTATCTTGATACATAATATAATGAAATTGTGAAAGGAAGGTAGTAGTATATGCCAAATAAGAAAGAAGAATTTTTTGAGACAATTAAAGTAGTAAAAAGAAATGGTTCTAAGGTTAGTTTTAATGGAACTAAGATTGCTATGGCAATTAAAAAAGGGTTTGATAGTATAAAAATTGTGAATGAAGATGATGATGAAATATTAAAATATTCATCAAATGATATTCAAAAAGTATATGGTCATGTTATTAAGAAAATAGAAAAAGACTATTTTGATAAAGCAAGTATTAAAATAGAAGATATTCAAGATATTATAGAAGAAACATTAAAAAAAGATAAATATGATGATGTATTAGAAAATTTTGCTAATTATAGAGAAAATAGAAGTAAAGCAAGAGAAACTTTTACTGATGATAAAAGAAGTCATAAGTTTTTAAAAACATTGGAGGGCTTAGCACTTAAAAGTGCTGCAGAGGATGATGCAAAAAGAGAAAATGGTAATATAGATGGAAATTCAGCAATGGGTACAATGTTACAATTTGGTTCTAATGTATCAAGAGAATTTGCAAAAGCGTATTTAATGAAGAAAAAATTTGCTGATGCTCATGATGAAGGCTATATTCATATTCATGATATGGATTTTGAAGCAATGGGTACTACAACTTGTATGCAAATAGATTTAGATAAATTATTTAAAAATGGTTTTTCAACTGGGCATGGACATTTAAGAGAACCAAATGATATTATGAGTTATTCAGCTTTAGCAGCTATAGCGATCCAATCAAATCAAAATGATCAACATGGTGGGCAAAGTATTCCAGCATTTGATTATTATTTAGCACCTGGGGTTTTAAAAACCTTTAAAAAGATGTTAAAGACTACAATTAAAGATTATATTGATTTAGAAGATTTAAATGATTTTATAAATATTTCTAGTATTGAAAAAGAAATTGCTAAAATAAATACAATAGATATTACTGTAGAGTATTTTGAAAAATTTTATAAAACATCTGATTTAATGAAAAGATTATTTGATATGTCAATTAAAAAATCGTTAGAAAAAACAGATAAAAGAACATATCAAGCAATGGAGGCTTTTGTTCATAATTTAAATACAATGCATTCAAGAGCAGGAGCTCAAGTACCATTTTCATCAATAAATTTTGGTACTGATATATCTAGTGAAGGTAGAATGGTTACAAAAAACTATATGCTTGCTAGTGAAGCTGGATTAGGTCAAGGGGAAACACCAATATTTCCAATATCTATATTTAAAGTAAAAGAAGGTGTTAATTATAATCCAGGTGATCCTAATTATGATTTATTTAAATTAAGTTTAAGAGTATCTGCGAAAAGGTTATTTCCAAATTGGTCTTTCTTGGATAGTTCATTTAATAAACCATATTATAAAGCTGGAGATTATCGTACTGAAGTAGGTTATATGGGATGCCGTACAAGAGTTATTGGTAATGTTGTAGATCCGGATAAAGAAATTACACCAGGAAGAGGAAATCTTTCATTTACATCAATTAATTTACCGAGAATTGGTATTAAACATGGAATTGTTGGTAAAAATGCTTTAGATAAAGCTGATATGAAAGGTTTTTATGAAGAACTTGATGATATGATGGAACTTGTAAAAGATCAATTGCTTGAAAGATATGATATTCAATGTAATAAAAGAGTTTATAACTTTCCATTCTTAATGGGGCAAGGGGTATGGCTTGATAGCGATAAATTAAAACCAAATGATAAATTAAAGAAAGTGTTAAAACATGGTACTCTTTCAATTGGATTTATTGGACTAGCTGAATGTTTGAAGGCTTTAATTGGTAAACATCATGGAGAGTCTGAAGAAGCTCAAAAATTAGGTCTTAAAATTATTGGTCATATGAGAGAAAAATGTGATGAGTATAGTAAAAAATATAATTTAAACTTTACATGTTTAGCTACACCTGCCGAAGGATTATCAGGAAGATTTGTTAATATTGATAGAGATATTTTTGGTAAGATTCCCGGGGTAACAGATAGAGCTTATTATACAAACTCATTCCATGTTCCAGTTTATTATAATATTTCAATTGCGGATAAACTAAGAATTGAAGGAAAGTATCATAAATTTACAAATGCAGGACATATAAGTTATATTGAACTTGATGGAGATCCATCAGATAACTTAGAAGCATTTGAAAGTGTTGTTAGAATAATGAAAGAAAGTGATATTGGTTATGGTGCAATTAACCATCCAGTAGATAGAGATCCAGTTTGTGGATATGTTGGTATAATAAAGGATGTATGTCCAAGATGTGGTAGAAAAACTGGAGAACCAGTTAGTGTTGATTTACTTAAAAGATTAGATGGAAAGGAATAGGTAGAGTAGTATGGAAAAATTTGAAGAAGAAGTAAAATCAAAAAAAGTAACAGGAGAAGGAGTAGAATTCGAAAGAATTAGAAGAATTACAGGTTATTTGGTTGGTACAGTAGAAAGATTTAACAATGGTAAAAAGGCTGAAGAACATGATAGAGTAAAACATACTTTTAAAACTTGTTCTTGTGGTAAATAAAAGTTAGCTTAAAAAAAGCTAGCTTTTTAATTGAAATAGTGTATAATAAAAAAAACACGAAATTTTGTAAAAAAAGAGGGAATATAGATGAAAGTATTTAAAGATGGAAAGGTATATGTAAATAAAAACGATTTATTGATTCTTAGAAAATCACAATATCAAGTTCCCGATTCTGTTTTTGGTGGTAGAGAAAGTAATTTAATATTATTGGGTATTGAAAAGGATGTTTTTTTAGAATTTACTGATGAAAAAGATATAGAGTTTTTTAAGAAAATAGATTGGATTGTAGATTATGATTCTGTTAGAGATTTGGATTTGGAAGTATTAAAAAAACTTATGGTGAATACTAAATCTACTATGAATATGTTGAGGGCTAGATTGGATTCAATGGGCAATTTAAATGATAATTTAATGGATGTTATAAGATTTGATATGTTAAAACAAATGCTTTTATCTTTAGAAAGTGTTTATGAATCAAGAGTTACTAAAACTGAGTTGTTTGGTATGATTCAAAAAACACAAAACAAAAATGATAGATGTTTAAAAATTTTAAAATTAAAAAATAAGTAAACAAAAAAAGCCTTTTAAAGGCTTAATTTTTTTATTTGGTGTCCTGGGCGAGATTCGAACTCACGACCGATCGCTTAGAAGGCGATTGCTCTATCCAGCTGAGCTACCAGGACGTTTTTTTTGAACACAAATTAATTATAGTATAAAAAAAAGGGTAATGCAAGCCCTTTTTAATTAAAAATACTATTTTATACATTAATTTTTGTGTTTTCGTTATTGGGAATACTAAATATAACTTCATTAATCCCATAAGTGTCTCGTAAAGATAGAGCAATCGAGTATTTAACTTCTTCTAGTGCTTCTTCCTCTTTTATATTGGCAATAAGATAATTGTTAAATGATAATTTAATGCCATTTTCAAGTAACTCATAATTTGTAATATTAGCAGATGCTGCTAGATAACTTATTAAATTTGTTTGATATATTGGAGTACTTTTTAATTCTTTGATGATTATTTCAACTTTTTCTGTTTTTTCATTATTTATTTTTGTAACAGGTACAAAATAATGATAATCTTGAAACTTGCTTAAGTAATAAATTGTAGTTTTTGTTGATTCTTTTATTGAATCTAGATTATAGATCTTGTTAATGCCATAGTTTTTATCTAAATAATCTGGTAGTTTTTTTTGTGAGTTTGGTAATTTTGTTAATGGATTATTTTCCACTAAAATTTTAATTTTTTTAATCTCTTTTATTTCTGTTAAAGAATAAATTATTGCTTCAATCATTTTTTCTTCATTGTCTTTATCGATGTTAAGTAATTCTTTACTAAAATTTATTGTTAATATTTCGTTATCAAGTAAAACATCAATTACTTTGGTATTTTGGGGAATAATTGGTTTAAATCCATCTCTTATGTAACTCGATTTTTTAGAATTCTTTGTTAGTGTTTCTATAATTTCTTTTATTTGTTCATTTATATTTTTACTTGATTTAACTATACTAGTTCTTGCTACATAATTTGAGTTATCAATTAAAAATATTGGCATTTCATCTCTTTTTATATAGTTTAAATGTTCTTTAATAATGGTATCATTATTTGGAAAAAAATAAATTATTAATAATATAAATAAAGCAAGTGTTGCCACACAAATTCGTCTTATTGAAGATTTTTTAATCATTTTAAACACCTAATTAATTATATTTTTAAAATATAAAAAAAGACCGAAGTCTTTAACCAATTTTAAGTTCTCCGAGTTTTATTAGTTCAATAATTGCTTGTGCTCTTCCTTTTACCCCAAGTTTTTGTATAGCGTTTGATACATGGTTTCTTACTGTTTTTTCACTTATTTGTAATTTTTGAGCTATTTCAGTGGTTGTTTTATTTTTAACAAGTAATTCAAATACTTCTTGTTCTCGGTCGGTTAATATCTTTTTTTTCATAAATAATCTCCTTAAATATAAAATACTTCATAATATTGTATGAAGTATTTTTAAAAATGTATAGGATTATTCGAATTTTATTGTAATATATTTTTGTTTGTCATACAAACTTTGTATTTCTCTGATGATTTTGTTAGCAACTTCTTTGTTGTGTTCTTTAGAAGCTATTGTAATACTTATTGTATCTCCATTGATTTTTACAAAGTTATCATATTTAAATTTTTCAGTAATTATTTTTTTGATCTTTTCACATTCACTTTTAGAGTTACTTAAAGCTTGTAGGGCATTGTACGCATCATTTTTTTCTTCGATTGTTGCTGCATCATCTAGTAAGATACTTTGATACTCATTCATTTCTTTTAAAACACTTTCATCAGATGCTACTTGAAGCGCCACGATTATATCTGATTCTTTTACTTCTACAGGGCTACTTACATTATTTTCTCCGGCCAGAACACTGAGTGTTTCATCACCCATTGTTACATAGTAGATTCCTAATACTAAAATTAAAGAAAACAGTGTAACGAACCATAAATTTTGTTTGTTTATCATAAATATTCCTCCATCTAAAGCTACTTAACTATATGAAAGATAAAATTTTATTATTACTTAATAATTAAAACGAATGAAAAATAGTTGATAGTTTTAAAAAGCCCTTGCATGAATGGGTATTTTTAGATATAATTATTTATAAGGTAATAGGAGATGTGTGCATGCGAAAGATAATTGCTAGTTTAGATATCGGTAGTCATACTATTAAACTCGTTGTTGGGGAAATAGTGCGTAATAAACTAAATATACTTGCGTGCGTAGATTCTTTATCTAGAGGAATTAAAAAAGGATTTATAGTTAATCCAGAGAGTACAATTGAGGCTTTAGATGATGTTTTTAAAAAATGTGAAGAACAAATAGGTTTTAAAATAACTAAAGTAATTGTTAGTGTTCCAAACAATGGAATGGAATGTTTCTTAAGTGAGGGATATGCTTCTATTACAAATGATAATAATGTTGTAACGGGTAATGATATTATTAAATCAATGCAAACTGCTATTCAAGGTAAAATAATGGATAATAGAGAAATTGTAGCTATACTTCCAACAAAGTTTTTGCTTAATGATAGTGTTGTTACTGATATGCCATTAGGAATGCAAGCTGAAAAATTAAGAGTTAAAACAGTGGTAGCAACGGTTCCTAAGAAAAATGTAACACCAATTGTTAAAATACTTGAGAAAATGAATGTAACAGTGGTGGATATAACAGTAGGGCCAATTGGCGATTATTATGAATTTAAAAATGTTAAAAATAGTGGGGAAGTAGGAGCGGTAATAAATATAGGAGCTTCTAAAACAAATGTAGCAATTTTTAATAAAGGTATTATAACTGGTTGTGAAGTAATTGATATGGGGGGAGAAGCTATCGATTATGATTTAGGCTATGTTTATAAAATAAATAGAAAAGATGCATTATATTTGAAAGAATCTATTGCACTAGCAGACAAAACAAATGCTCAACCAAGCGAATCAATTATTTTAGATAATAAAAATGGTGAAAAAATTAAAATTAATCAATTTGATGCTAGTGAAATTGTGATGGGAAGATTAGAAGAAATATTAAATTTAGCAAAAAAACAAATAAATCTCTTAACAAAAAAGGAAATTAGTTATATAATTGTTACAGGGGGAGTTACAGAAATAGCTGATTTTAAAAATATTATGAATTATGTTTTTAAGGATGCTGAAGTAGGTACGGTTGTTGAAATAGGTGCTAGACACAATAAATTTTCAACTTGTGTAGGTTTAATAAAATATTATGATAGTAGATTAAGATTACGAAATAGAGATTTTTCTATTTTAAGTATAAGTGAACAAGAGGAATTAAGTGGAATACATAGAAAGGTAAACATATCAGATGATTCTTTATTAGGAAAGCTGTTTGGATACTTTTTTGATAATTAGATGGGAGAATGGAATATGAATGGATTACAGATGGATCAAATAGCCAAAATTAAAGTAGTTGGTGTAGGCGGAGGTGGATGTAACGCCGTAAACCGAATGATTGAAGAAGGAGTTAAAAGTGTTGAATTTTATGTTGTTAATACAGATCTACAAGTTTTAAATGCTTCTTTATGTCAAAATAAAATACAAATAGGTAAAAATATTACTGGAGGAAGAGGAGCTGGAGCTAATCCTGAGGTTGGAAGAAGTGCTGCTTTAGAAAGTAAGAATGAATTAGAAGATGCACTTCAAGGAGCAGATATGGTATTTGTTGCTTGTGGACTTGGCGGAGGTACTGGTACTGGTGCTGCTCCGATTATTGCTGAAATTGCTCAAAATATGGGAGCTTTAACAGTGGGTATTGTTACTAAACCATTTAGATTTGAAGGTAAAAAGAGAATGGAAAATGCTTTAGTTGGTTTAGAAGAATTAAGAACTCATGTTGATAGTTTAATTATTATACCAAATGATAGATTAAGAGAATTAATTGATAAAACTACAAGTTTTGAAGATGCATTTAAAGAAGTAGATAATGTACTTCATAGAGGTGTTCAATCAATATCAGATTTAATTGCCGTTACGGGAGTTATCAACCTAGACTTTGCAGATGTTAAAACTGTTATGGAAAAGAGTGGTACAGCAATCATTGGTATTGGATGTAATGCTGGTGAAAATAGAGCTATTGAAGCAGCTAGACAAGCAGTATCTAATTCACTTTTGGAAGCAACTATTGAAGGGGCTACAAACGCTATTGTTAATGTAACTGGTGGTAAGAATCTTACTTTATTTGAAATTGAAGATGCTGTTGAAACAGTTAGAGAAGCAGCAAACTCAGATATAAATATAATCTTCGGAGCTATAAAAAATGATAATTTAACTGATGAAGTAATTGTTACTGTTATAGCAACTGGATTTGATGATGAAGTTGGCGAAGAAGCATTATTTAGTGATGAAGTGCATGTTCAAAAAAGAAGACCTACTCCTGAAGTAGATGATGAGTATGAAATTCCACCATTCTTAAGAAGCGATAATTATTAAAAATTAAAAAGTATCGACAAAAAGTAACAAATTATTGTTACTTTTTTTTTTATAATATTTTTGGTGATAATAATGAAAATATATTTAGATTTAATATTTTTACTTAATTTTTGTTATGATTTATTATTACTTATGACAATTGATATTACTTTAAAAAGATATATGAATATAAAAAGATTATTTATTTCATCTATATTTGGGGGGCTATCCTTAGGAATATTGTTTTTACCATTTAATAAAATATTGTTATTTATTATAAAAATTTTAGTTAGTATATTAATGGTGTTAATTGCTTTTAAATATAAAAATATTAAATATACTTTAATGAATTTGTTATATCTTTATATGTGTAGTGTTATTCTTGGTGGTTTTTTATATATGTTAGATATAGAGTTTAGTTATAAAAGAGAAGGGATGATTTTTTATTTCGATGGGTTAAGTATAAATTATATTTTACTTTTATTAGTGGGACCTTTAATACTAGTTTTGTATATTTATGAACATAAAAAGTTTAAGAGTACATATAATTTTAATTGTAAGTTAGAAATAGTTTTTAATAATGGAAAAATATTATCTTGTAACGGATTTATTGATTCAGGTAATAAACTTAGGGATCCAATTAGTAAAAAATATGTAATAATTATATCTAGAAAAATTCTTTCTAACTATATTAATATAAGAAGTCCAATGTATGTTCCATATAAAGCACTCAATAGATATGGATTAATTGAATGTTTTAAAATCAAATATTTAAAAATTAATAATCAAATATTTACTAATTATTTAGTAGGTATTAGTAATAATGAATTTAATATTAATGGTAGTGATGTATTACTTAATTATAAATTAATGGAGGATATATGTTTAGAAAAATAATTGAATGGTTGGTAGTTAAGTATAATGAAGTGTTCTTTGTGGGGGCTACAGATAAATTGCCACCACCATTATCTAAGGAAGATGAGTTGAAATATTTAATTAGGGCTAAAACTGGAGATGAAGAAGCAAGAAACATTTTAATTGAACATAACTTGAGATTGGTTGTATTTTTAGCTAAAAAATATGAAAATACCACTTATGACATTGAAGACTTAGTAAGTATTGGTTCAATTGGATTAATTAAAGGAATTAATACTTATAAAATAGATAAAAATATAAAGCTTGCTACTTATGCATCAAGGTGTATTTCTAATGAAATATTGATGTTTTTAAGAAAAAATAAAAGAAAGAAAGCTGAAGTTTCTTTAGAAGATGCTCTTAATTATGATGCAGAAGGAAATGAACTTCATCTTGAAGATATCCTTGGTACAGATGCTGATTTGGTTCCAAATGAATATGAAAAACAAGTTGATAAGGAAATACTTTCTAAAGAAATTGAAGATTTGCAAGATAGAGATAAAGAAATAATGACTTTAAGATATGGTCTTAATAATACAAAAGAATATACTCAAAAAGAAGTTGCTGAAATACTTGGTATTAGTCAATCATATATCTCAAGAATTGAGAAAAAAGTAATTAGAAAATTAAAACAAGTAATGATAAGATAATGTAAATGTCATGTAAATATAATTGTAAAATATATTGCAAACTAAAAGTAAACTGGTTATAATTTAATTAAGCTAGCAGGGGAGCTAGAATAAAAGGGATAGTGTGAACTGGTTAGCCAATTCACTATAAAAATAGAACTCGGTTTTGAGTTCTATTTTTAGTATTCAGTTATGTATAAATCAATGTATTCTTCCAGAGTTAAATTGTTTTCATAAATTATTTTGGCAGCTTCTTTACCTACATAACGAATATGCCAGTTTTCAAATTGGTATAAAGTAATGTTTTCTTTGTCTTTTGGAAATCTTATAATAAATCCATATTTATAAGCATTATTATGTAGCCATTCATAATTTTCATCAGTTAATCTCACATTTGATAAAGCAATATTTTTTAAATCAATTGATAAACCTGTTTGATGTTCTGAATAACTTGGACGTGCTGAATAAGTATCGGCTTTTTCCACACCTTCTTTGTTAACATAATTTGTATATAAAGTTCTTTGAAATGATTCATCACGAAATGCTGTTGTGGGCATTAGTTTGATATTTATTTCTTTTTTAGCAGAGGCTTGAAGTTCTAAGAATGGTTCTTTAATAATACTTCGCATTGGAACCTTATTTCCATAAGCTCCATCTAAATATGCTAAATCACTTGGTTTATAATTTTTAGGTAAATGATTATATTTGTTAACAAGCACTAATAAATCATTGGCATCTTTAACTTCTTGGGTATCTGTGTAAACTGGTAAATCTAATTTTAAGTTTACTTTAGTAACTATATCTTTATAGTCTGAACTATTTTTTTCATATTTAATATATCTATCAATGTTACTCGCGTTAAAGTTTTTAATTACATAATAATTAGATATATCCTTATAGTCCATTTCTTTTAATATATTTATATTTTTTTCGCTTAATTTAAATAGGTAATTTATTTCTTTTCCAGAGTATCCTTTTGGTAAAAACGTTGTTAAAATACTTTCAAAATCCTCTTTATTATTAAATTTAATGTCTTTATATTCTTTTAAATATTTTTCATCATAAATATTATTTAATAAAACATATTCTAAAGTTTTAGAATAGTCTGAATCTTTAATATTATTTTTGTTCATAAGTTCCTTAATTTCACTATTTGCTTTTTTTGTATCTGGAGTTTTATGATCCATAAAATATTTTGCTGTGCCAATTACTAATCCACATATTATTAGTAATAAAATTATTTTGGTTATACTTTTTTTCATTTTTCTTTTTTTCTTCATTTATTTTCACCTTGTTTTAATTATATATTATTAATTTATAAAATACAATAATTGTTATAAAATAATTGATTTTGTTAGGAATTTATAGTAATATTTTTGTATACATCAAAGGAGTAGATAATTATGTTTGAATATATGGGAGATAGAATTAGTAATGCTTTAAAAAATATCAGAGGTATGGGAAAAATTACTGAAGATAATATTGGAGATGCAACTAGAGAAATTAGAATAGCGTTACTTGAGGCTGATGTTAACTATCAAGTTGTTAAAGAATTTGTGGCTGATGTTAAAGCTAAGGCCTTAGATGCTGAAGTTGGGAAAAGTTTAAAACCTGATGAAGTTTTCTTAAAAATTGTAAAAGATGAATTAGTTACATTACTCGGGGGAGATTATGTTTCTTTAGAGGTAAATAAAAAACCCACAATTTTAATGCTTGTAGGACTTCAAGGTAGTGGTAAAACTACAACTGCTGGTAAACTTGCCAATTACTTAAGAAAAAAACATAGTAAGAAACCATTACTAGTTGCTGCAGATATTTATAGACCAGCTGCAATAGATCAATTAAAAACATTAGGTAAAGAATTAAATATAGATGTATTTAGCAAAGATGGTAATGTTACTAAAATAGTTAGTGATGCAATAGAATTTGCTAAAGAAAATAATAATGATTATATAATTATAGATACAGCAGGTAGACTTCAAATAGATGAAGTATTGATGCAAGAATTAAAAGATGTTGATGAGGCTGTACATCCACATGAAAAAATCTTAGTTATTGATGGTTCCATGGGACAAGATGCAATTAATGTTATTACAGGTTTTAATAGTGCTTTAGATTTAACTGGTTGTATTTTAACTAAGTTAGATGGAAATACCAAAGGTGGAGTTGCTTTATCAGTAAGACATTTAACACATATTCCAATTAAATTTGTAGGTACAAGTGAAAAGATGGATGGTTTAAGTGAATTTTATCCAGATAGAATGGCAGAAAGAATCCTTGATATGGGAGATATTCTAGAAATAGTAAGTAAAGTAGAAGATGTCATTGATGAGGATGTTGCAAAAGAACAAGCTAAAAAAATGAAGAAAGGTACTTATGATTTAAATGACTTTTTAAGTAACTTAAAACAAATTAAAAAACTTGGGCCATTAGAAAATATTTTGAAAATGTTACCTCAAGCTAGAAAAATGGGACTTAATAATATATCAATAGATCCAAAAGATTTAGCACATGTTGAAGCAATTCTTCAATCTATGACTCCGGAAGAAAGAAGAAAACCAGAAATATTGAAAGCTTCTCGAAAACAAAGAATAGCAAAGGGAAGTGGTAGAAGTGTTGAAGAAGTTAATAGACTTTTAAAACAATTTGAAATGATGAAAGATATGATGAAAAAAATGTCTAGTGGAAATATGCCTTTCTAAAAAACAAATTTAAAACACCAGTTATAAACTGGTGTTTTATAATATAAATAATATTATTTTTGAATACTACGACATCTTGATAAAATAAGTTCGTTATATTCTTTAGTTTTCTCTATACTTGTTATATCTAAACTTTGTAATTGTTTAAAATATTCTTTTTTATTCAAATTTAAATCTAAATTAATAATTTTATATACTAAATAAAAGGCATAATCTGGATCATTTTTATAAATCATAAATAGGTTAGTTGCAATATTAAATGCAATTACATATATGTAGTCTCTAGATGGTCTTAAAGTCATTATATGTGATATATCTTCTTTAGTTAATACCTCTAAAAGTTCATCAATATTTTTTCTTAATGTAGTTAAAGTTTCATTTGCCTTTATTTGAATTATTTTTAATAAAGTTAATTCACTATTTAAGTTTTGGGCAGAAGAAAGATGCTTTGATAATGTATTATATCCATTTATTATTGCTTCTCTTTTAAAATTATTAATAAAATATTCATTGCATATAAGTTCAAAAAATATGCTAATTATTTCTATATAGATATTTAATTCATTATAAATTGAAGTTTTATAATTTGTAGCAAATTGAATGGCATGTCCAAATTCATGCGCAAATGTCATTATATCTTCAAATTCATTTTGACGACATCCCATTATATAAAACTTTTTGAAAAATTCTAAGTAAATGATTTCTCCGGTATAATCAAGTGCATCACCATTTATAAATCTAATTGATTTTTTATTTTCATTATATATTTTTTGAAAAATTTCCCAAGTCTTTTTGTTTGTTCCATATTTAAAAAAGTCGTGTAAATAGTCCATGATTTCTTTTATACCCATGTTCCAGTATTCTGGAGTTAAATTAAAATTATCTTCTTCAATTTCTTGTGTATCATCTTTTATAGCGGATAGTTTTTCTATTTGTGACCACAAAAACCTAGATGAAATTAATTCTTTGTAATCTTCTTCTAAAAGAATATCAATACTTCCGGGAATTCGTTCTTTACTTAAGTTAATTCTTATTGAATCTATCGTATCTAATATTATTTTTTTACTACTTTGTGGAGTTCTTAAAAGAATTTTTTCTAATTCTTTTTGTTTTTCTTTTAACTCATTTTTAAAACATGTTTCCATATATGCCCCCTAGTAGAAAGTTATTCTAACATATTTTTTATAAATATTAAAGAAAATTCTTTATAATATTAAAATTTAATGTTATAATTATTTGAGAATAGGTGATATACATGGAAAAAATAAATGGTCGAAAATTATCTTTAATTTTTATATTTATATTAATACTTTTAGTTATAGCTTTATTAGTGGGTAAGTTTACATATTCTTATTTGGGACCTACGATAAGTGACGATTTAGAAACTCAAGGAGAAGTTACAGCAAGTGGAGATACCTTGATATTTACAAAGGGGAATAATTTAAGTTTAAGTGCCACAACAGATAATTTTACAACTGGTGGTACTAATTTAACTAGTACAACTAATCCAAAGGTTAAATTAGTGGCATCAACTAAAACTAATCAAGCAGATGCAACATATTATGTTGGTGTTTTAATTAAAAATAATACTTATGTTTATACCACAAGTGGTAATACTCCAGAATTAATACTAACTATAAAAGATGAAAAAGGTAATAATGTTACATCTGGAGTAGATGGTTTAACTTATGTTACTTCAGGTGGAGTTTCAGGTTTTGATGTTACTGGTAAAACTGGTTTATTTAATATTAAAACAGATTATCCAATATCTACGACATCATCAAGTGCTGGAACAACTCATACTTGGACATTTACTTTAACGTTTGTAAATTTAGGTACAGACCAATCAGAAAATGAAAATGCAAGTATGGATTTAGATATTTATTTACAAAAGACAAAAGTACCATCAACTTTGGCTGATGTGTGTACAAGTGGAGTTAATTTAGCGGATTGTATAGTAACTTTAAATGATAAAAGTACAAGTAGTGTTTCAAATATATATTATCATGATAGTACATTAGCTAACGGAGCAGGAGATAATTCATACAGATATGCTGGAGCAAGTGATAGCGTAAATAATTATATTTGCTTAGGTTCAGATACAACAACATGTCCAGATGCAAACTTGTTTAGAATAATAGGAGTATTTGGAGACCAAACAAAAGTAATAAGAGCAAAATCAGTAGGAAACAAACAATGGCATACATCAAATGACAATACTTGGTCAAGTTCAAGTTTAAATACATATTTAAATGGAAAATATTTAACAAGTTTAGGAACAATAGCAGAAAAAATAGCAACAACGACATGGAAAGTAGGAGGAGGAACAATGGATAATATAGAAAAAACAGTACCAAAAACAGCATATCAATATGAAGTAGGTGCAAAGGCATCGACAACAACATATGATGCCAAGATAGGCTTAATGTATGTAACAGATTATTACTATGGAGCAAGTTCGAGTGCATGGACTTTAGTGGGTTATAATTCAAGTGATGCAACAAAAGGTTACAGAGCAGCAACAAGTATAAATTGGTTATATTTAGGGGATAATGAATGGACGATTACGCGCCTTTCTGGCAACTACAATGTGGTAAATGTGCAATTCTTTGGCGACGTGAACTTCACCGGCGTGAGCAACTACATTGCGGTTCGGCCGTCCTTCAATCTTTTGTCTTCCACAACCTATGTATCAGGGTCAGGAAGTATGAGTGACCCTGTGAGAGTAAACTAATATACAAAATATATATATAGTATGATAAATAATCATCTTTATGATTACATCGAATGAATGGTTTATTTGATTTCAGTTATTGCTGAAAGCAAAATTGCGAAGAACCGGAATTTTTAAGTTATTTTAGTTTATCTAATTCTTGTTGCATTTTGTTTAGTGCATCTAGTAGGAAATCTACTTCGTTTCGTTGGTTTTGGTTACTTTTGTGGTTCTCGTTATCTGTGTATGGGGAACCACCCTTTTTTGCTTTCTTGGAGTTTGAATTTATATTATTGTTTTCAATTCGAGACTCAATTAATTGTTGTTGCGCAGCATGAGTTAATATGTATTGACCTACAAGTATTAACCAGTTACCTATGGAGTTTTGTTCATTGGCATTATAGTCCCCGACGCAAGCATAACCAACTGCTACAGCAATGATTGAAAAAGTATGAGGATCTATTGAAGGAGGAAAATTAGTATTATGCATGTAATTTCCTCCTTTATTCATTAATAAATATATATGAAAATTTGCATTTTTAAATGAAATAATATATAATTAAATGGGTGAAGCAAATTATGCAAATTGAAAGTGTGAATGAACCAATTATTGCTGTAAGAAGAAGCCAATATCCAGAAGATAAAAAATCAGAGTTTTTACTGGTGGGTAGAAGTAATGTTGGTAAGAGTAGTTTTATAAATACTTTGATTGAAAGAAAAAACTTTGCTAGAACTAGTAGTAAACCTGGGAAAACTCAAACATTAAATTTTTATTTAGTGAATGATGCATTTTATTTAGTTGATGTACCTGGTTATGGTTATGCAAGTGTTAGTAAAGATACACAAAAGAAATTTGGTTTAATGATTGAAGAATATTTAAAATCTAGAGAAAACTTAAAACATGTATTTATGTTAATAGATTATAGACATAAACCAACTGAAGATGATGTTTTAATGTATGAATTTTTGAAGTATTATAACTTAGATATTACTATTGTAGCTACGAAGTATGATAAAGTAAGTAAAAATAGTAGAATTAAACAAGATAAATTAATTAAAGATACATTGAAGTTTGATGATAATGAATTTATAACATTTAGTACAGTTACTAAAAAAGGTAGAAGTGAAGTACTAAGTATACTTGAGGAAAAAATATGAAAAAAAAGAATGGTTTTTCATTAGTGGAAATATTGGCTGTTATTGTAATATTAAGTATTGTAGCTACGATGGCTACTTTTAGTGTTATGAAAACAAGAGAAAATTCTATGAAAAAATTACTTAATACAAAAATTGATGAATTGGAAGCAAGCGCCATTCTTTATGGGCAAGAGAACCAAGGTTCTCTTGAAGGTACATGTACTGTAGATAATGAAGAATATAAGTTTTGTAAATTAGTAACCGTTAAAGAATTAATAGATAATGATTACTATACAACAAGTGAAGAAAATAAAAATAATAAAAAAGATTTAATAAATAACGTTACTAATAAAAGTATGTTATGTGATGAAATACAAATATATAAAAAGAATAATAGAGTATATGCTAAAGCAATAAATATTAAAAGTAATGATGAAAATAATGTATGTAATTTAGAATTATAGAAGGGAGGTAAATTATGCAAACAGTATGTTTAGTTGGTAAACCTAATGTAGGTAAAAGTAGTATATTTAATAGATTAATTAAAGAAAATAAATCTATTATAATGGATACTCCAGGTGTTACTAGAGATAGAATATATGGTAAAGTAGAGTATAATAATAAAAGTTTTCATTTAATTGATACAGGTGGTATTTCTTTGGGAGATGATGATTTTCAAAAAGATATACTTGCACAAGCAACTTTAGCAATTGATGAAGCAGATTTAGTTTTGTTTGTGGTAGATGGTATAGAAGATATCGATGCAAGTGATAGAAAGGTTGCAGAAATACTACATAGATCAAGTAAACCAGTTATTGTCGTAGTAAATAAACTAGATAATGATAAAAGAAAAGACAATTTATATAATTTTTATGAATTAGGTTTTAGTGAGTTAGTTGCTGTTAGTGCATCTCATAATATCGGTATTAATGAATTACTTAATACTATTACTAAAGATTTACCAGAAGAAGATATAATAGATGATGATACAATTAAATTTTCTATTATTGGGAGACCTAATGTTGGTAAAAGTAGTTTAATTAATGCTTTATTAAATGAAGATAGGGCTATAGTTAGTGATATTGCGGGTACAACTAGAGATGCAATTGATACTAAATTTAAATATAATCATGAAGATATAACTGTTATTGATACGGCAGGTATGAGAAAAAAAGGTAAGATTTATGAATCTGTTGAAAAATATAGTTTAATTAGAAGTTTAAAAGCAATAGATAGAAGTGATGTTTGTGTGTTAGTAATTGATGCATCAACTGGTATTATTGAACATGATAAACATATAGCATCATATGCTTTAGATGCTGGCAAAGGAATTGTAATTTGTGTAAATAAATGGGATACAATAAATAATCCAGATAGTGATATAAGAAATTGGAAAGAACAAATAAAAAATGAATTTCAATTTATTCCATATGCTCATGTTGTATTTTTAAGTGCTAAAACTAAAAAACGTGTAAGTACTTTGATGCCTGAGGTAATAAATGCTTACAATAATAATAGAAAAGAAGTTAAAACTAGTTTACTTAATAATATTATTATGGAAGCAGTTAGTTTACATGAACCACCTTCTTATAAAGGAAAAAGACTTAAGATATATTTTGTAAGTCAAACTGGTAATTGTCCTCCAAAATTTACTTTTTCAGTAAATAATAAAGGTTTAGTTCATTTTAGTTATGAAAGATATTTAGAAAATCAAATTAGAAATAATATAGATTTTGATGGGACACCAATTATTTTGCAATTTAAAAATAAGAGTGAATAAAGGCATAAGTAATCGGCATTTATTGGACTAGCTCATATGATATAGTAAAGATTGATAAACCTTTAAAGGGGGTGATATCTTGACTATATCATTATCAGTTATAATAATGCTTGTAGCATATGTTTTTGGAGCAATTACAAAAATATTTATTGAGAATATTCCTAATAAATTTATTCCTATTCAAAATGTTGTGATTGGCATTTTAAGTGGAGTAGTATGTTATTTTCTTCATATAGATGATAACTTGCTTAATTCAATTGTTGTATGTATTATGTCTACGATGAGTGCAGGCGGAATAGCAGACTTAATTGAAACAAGAAAGCTACAAGATAATGAAACTAAAGGATAGATAAAAATAGCACACATGTATTAAAACATATGTGCTTTTGTATTATTAAAAAATGTTTACTTGTTGTAATAATTATCCAAGTAAACATTAACACAAAGAAACGGTAACATTCAACATCCCAAAATCAAATGTTTCCTTTTTTAATATATGAAAATATATTTCATATATGTTAATATTACCATATTTTTTATCCATTGTAATAGGCCACATATTTGGTAAAATTAATTTGTGGAAACAATTTGATAGTTGAGTGTTACCGAACCTGACCAATTTTCTTACCTCTCTATTGGAATTTTAGATTTTATGAAAGGCGGTTGATACATATTGTGATAGTAAATATTCCAATAAATACCAACATTAACAAACGGTAACATTTAAAATCTCAAAATCAAATGTTTCCTTTTAATATATGAAAATTTATTTCATATATACTAATATTATTATATTTTTAATGTAATTGCAATAGGCCACATTTCATTACTTTAGTTATTTACATAAAACCATATATTTGGTATAATTATTTCATGGAAACAATTTGATAGTTGAGTGTTACCGACCGGACATATTTTCTTTCCTCCCTATTGGGGGTTTTGGATTTTATGAAAGGGGTGGTACTTATTGTGATTAAACACTTTAAGAATTTTTTGATGAAACTTTTACGTTCATTAAAAAAATGTTTATTTGTGATAGTGAATATCCAAATAAACATCCAAATAAATAAACGGTAACATTCAACATCCTAAAATTAAATGTTTCCTTTTTTAATATATGAAAATCTGTTTCATATATTCTTATGTTATCATATTTATTTTAAAATTTCAAGTATTTTAAACTCTAATTGCTATGCCTTTTTTCTTTAATATGTATTTTCTTAACCAATCAACTGGAAAGACACTTAAAGCTAGGGTTAAAACTAATAATAATTCATTAGTTTTAAGTCCATATGTTCTAAAAATATCACCACCATGATAAATAATCCAAAGTTGAGCAATAAATATAAATGTGAAAACTGTGATGAATACCTTATTTTTACCTAAATTAGCAAAAGTATTAATTCTAACAGTTCGTGCATTAAATGCATTAAATATTCCCATGAAAATAAACATTGCAAAGTAAGCAGTCATTAAATATTTATTGTTTTCTCCATCTCTAATTAATTCTTTAAATATTGGTAATTTTAAAAACAAAATACAAAGTAGGGCACAATAAATACCTGTCCAAATTATTTCACTATACATATATTTATTCATAATTGGTGTATCTTTTTTCTTGGGTGGTTCTTCCATATATTCTCGTAAAGGTGCTTCAAAAGAGAAAGCAACTCCTGCAAATGTATCCATAATCATATTAAGCCATAACATTTGAACGATTGTTATCGGGGTTGTAACTCCGATAAAAGAACCAACTATTGATAAAACTAAGGCACACATATTAACTGTTAATTGATATATTATAAATTTTCTAATACTTTTAAATATTGTCCTTCCATAAAGAATAGCTTTACTTATTGATAAAATATTATTATCAAGAATTACAATATCTGCAGCTTCTTTAGCTACTTCTGTACCACTTCCCATAGCAAATCCTACATTTGCTTTTTTTAAGGCTGGGGCATCATTAACTCCATCTCCAGTCATACCCACAACTAAATCCATCGATTCTATTATATTTACCATTCTGCTTTTATCTTGAGGTAAAGCTCTTGCAATAACCGCAATTTTACTTAAATTTCTTTTAATTTCATCATCATTCATTTGGGCTAACATATTACTATCTAAAACCATATTATTATTTATATCAATAAGACCAACCTCACGAGCAATAGATGTAGCAGTATCTATTGCATCCCCCGTTATCATAATAGGTTTTATTCCAGCACTTTTAATTAATTTAATTCCTTCTTTTGCTTCATCTCTTAATTCATCTTTTATATTTACAAAGCCTAAAAAGGTTAAATTATCTTTATCTTTTCCATATGCAAATATAAGAACTCTACCAGAATTTTTAGTATACATATCTATTTTCTTTTCTATTAAACTTTTATTTATAAAACTTACTTCATTGCCAAATGAATTTAAATATTTTTTACATTTAGATAATAATACTTCTTTAGCCCCTTTATAATAAGTGATACCATTACTTAAGGTAACACTACTATATTTATACTTACTGTCGAATGGTTCTTTTTTGATAACTCTTTCATTTATTACTTTATCATACTTTATAAATTCTAGTAGGGCACGATCGGTAGAATTACCTCCGATAATACCAGATTCACTTATTATACTTGCATTATTATAATAAAATGAATTATATATTACTTCATAATTCTTAATTTTTTTTAATTCACTAACATCTTTAAATACTTTGTTATCCGGAGTAACAAACTCAGTAACTTTTAAAACGCCTTTTGTAAGAGTACCGGTTTTATCTGTAAGAAGGACATTTAGGCTACCTGCAGTTTCTATACCTACGAGTTTTCTAACTAAAACATTATCTTTTAACATCTTTTTCATATTACTTGATAATACTAAAGTGATCATCATTGGTAAGCCTTCGGGAACTGCCACAACTATAATTGTAACCGATAGAGTAAGGGCATATAATAGATGATTAAACATAACACTAGGATTACTAATGGTGGCAATCATTAAGTCGGTATCAAAGTTGTTAGAAATTACAATACTTGCAAATAGATAAGAGATACTTGCAAGTATAGCTCCAGCATAACCAATTCTACTTATGGTTTTGGCAAGTTCTCGTAATTTTATTTTTAAAGGGCTTTCTGGAACGACTTCTTGTAATTCTTGAGATATTTTACCTAATATTGTTTTATCCCCAATGCATCTTACTAACATTTCAGCTTCGCCATTATATACAACTGAACCACGATATATACGATTTACATCACTTATAACTGGACCATTTTTGCTTACTTTTTTAGCTTCTTTTGTCTCTCCGTTTAAATCAGATTCATCAACACTTAATGAACCTTTAACTAAATAACCATCAGCAGGAATTTTATCACCACTATTTAAAATGACAATGTCACCAACAACTATTTCTCCAGAAGGTATTTCAATTATTTTTCCATTTCTTCTAACTTTAGTTTTCGTTTTTAATTGTTCTTCTTGAAGTCTTGCAAATGCTTTTTCAGAACCATATTCACTAATACTAGATATAAATGAAGCTAAAAATATTGCTATTAAAATACCAATTGTTTCATACCAATCAAAATCACGAAAAAGTACTATAACTTTAATTCCTAATGCAATTAATAATATTTTGATAATAGGGTCTCCTAAAGACTCTAACAAAAGATGTAAAAAAGTATTTTTCTTTTGTTTAGTTATTTCGTTTGTACCATGTTCTTTTCTAGAAATAATTACCTCTTTTTCGCTTAAGCCCATATGCTTGTCCTCCCAAAATAAGTTTATGAGCCAAAATGTTTTTTAGAACAAAAATTATTGTATATTAAGGTTGTTTTGTATTATAATTAATTGGGTATTCTAAAATGAAATAAAATAATTTTATATTTTAATGTATATTTAATTATAATGTATTATGGAGGCAGTAAAATGAAAAATAATTTAAAAAAATATATAATTATTATTGTAAGTGTGGTGTTAATCGTCGGTGGAGGAGTATTACTATATTTTAAGAATAAAGATAATAAGGAAGAAACAAAAGAAATTATAAATAATAACGATAAACAAAATGAAGAAATAACTGATATTGATAGTGAAGACCCAATATTAAAATTAAAAGAATTAAAGGTTTATGCTGGAGATAAATTTACTATAAATGATTTTGTAGATTCTTGTACTGATAATAGTGGGGAAGAATGTATCTTGTCATATAAAGAGAATAAGAGTTATAGTGATGTTGGTGTTTATGATATAGTAATTATTGCTAAGGATAGTAGTGGTAATGAAACAGAAGAAACTACGAAGTTAGAGATTTTAGAGAAACAAACAAGTAATAAAACAAATACAGAAACTAAAAATAATACAAAAAACAATAATAATAGTAATGATAATAAAACTAAGAATAATAAAGTAAAATTTGTTAAAGAAGAAACTGAAAAAGAAAAAGAAGAAAAAGATTTGAAGTATGGTTCTAGATTAACTTCTTGGCATGTAAAAACTTATAATGTGTATAGTGATGGATCTAAAAAGTTAATTGATGAGTATAACCATAGTGAAGTTGATGCTAAAAATTTTAATGCAAAGACTTCAGATATGTTACCTGAAGCTATTGAAAATATGAACGTATATAAAAATGAAGTGAATGATGTTTTGAAATATACAAATGAATTTAGAACTGAAGCCGGTAAGGAATCATTAAAACTTGATGAAACATTAACTAAAGCCGCGATGGTTAGAGCAGTTGAAATGGCTTATGCTAATAAGTTTTCTCATGAAAGACCTGATGGAAATATGTGCTATTACATAATGCGTGATTTTGGTCAAGATATTTATGGTGTTGGTGAAAATATAGCAATGGGGCAACGAAATGCTAAGGAAGTTTCATATGCTTGGAAAGGTTCTCAGGGTCATTATGAAAATATGATTGATTCTTCTTTTACTAGAATTGGTGTTGGTGTAATTAAATTTCAAGGTACATATTATTGGGTACAATTATTTCAATATTAGGAGGTAATATGAAAAAAATAGATGTAGAAAAAATGGAGAGAAGAAAAACTTATGAATGGTTTAAAACATTTAAGAATCCAACTTATGGTGTTAATGTTAATTTAGATGTAACAAAATTAGTTAAATATACTAAAGAAACAAATAGTTCATTTTTTATAAATTTTTTGTTTATATTAGTTAAGTGCTTAAATAAAGTTCCTGAAATGAGAGAAAGAATTGTAAATGGGGAACCAGTTTTATATGATGTTTGTAATCCAGGAATAACAGTTTTAACTAAAAATGATACTTTTGAAAATGTTAGATTTTCATATGTTGATAATTATCATGAGTTTTATAATATTGCTAAAAAAAATATTGATAAAGCTAAGAATGAAGAAGTATTATCAAACGAGTCATATAATCTTGAAAATTGTTGGAATGAATACTATATTACAAGTTTACCTTGGATTAATTTTACAAGTGTAACTCATCCTATACCTGAGGATGAAAGTTCATTAAGTGTACCAAGAATTTGTATTGGAAAGTATGTTTTAAATGATAATAAATATGTAATGCCTTTTAATATTACTGTTAGTCATGTATTTGTGGATGGCTATCATATTTATAAAGTGTTAAAAGAAATAGAGGACCGTTTGGATAATATTTATGATATTTTTAAATAAAATGTCGAAAAAGACTTGTCAAAAGTCTTTTTTTTTGATATTATTTAGTAGTCATGGCGAGATAGCTCAGCTGGCTAGAGCATCCGGTTCATACCCGGCAGGTCGAGAGTTCGAATCTCCCTCTCGCTACCATATGAATTCTGAAGAATATTAGAAATAATATTCTTTTTTTTTGCAAGTTGGCCATAAAAGTTGGTCATTGTCTAATATATAAAAATGTGACCGCACTGGAAAGTCAGCACGACCACATTCAATAAATATAATATACAACTTTATATGAAATATGTCAATGGAATGAGAAATAAAATTATTTTGAGCTTATGGGTATGAAAAATAAGCCCTAAATTAAATTACCGTTTATTTTTTACCGTTTCCCTTATTAAATAAGGCTTCGCTCCGATATATATTATAAAATAAAATATAAGTAAATTCAAGTAAATTCAAATAAATATAAATAATTTTATATAAAAATTCCCTAAAATTTCCCTGAATATTTTTTAAGCATTAAATTTATTTTCTTTCTTTTTTTATATATTCAATGTTAAACTCATCTAAATCGCTTATTTTAATTGTACCATCTTCTAGTGAAGATTTTAATCCCTCTTGATATTCGTTAGGGGCATAAATTACTTTAATATATTGACTCTTTTGACAAGGTAAGTAATAAATATATTCATCATCTTTATAAATTTCTTCTAAAGCAGAAGCACAAGTAAAGTTTTCGTTATTTTTACTACTATCAACAATGACAAATTCTTTTTCAATATCATATTTTGAATTATTAAAAACAGTAATATTAAATATCTTTATTATAACTCCTTTTTTATAACCCATACGAATATCATCTATTGAATAAATACTATTAACTTTTGATATTGAATAAGTTAAAGATTTCCACTCAACTGTACCACCATCTTTTAGTTTAAAAGGTATAGGTATTAACAAAATCAATAATATTATAATAATCACAATTTTAGCAATTTTTTTACTTTTCATTTTTCATATCCTTTCCACAAACTATCTTTGTTAATAATATTATACCATATTATTGATAAAAATAGTAATACAATGGTATTGATATGTCAAATAAGATTAAAATGTATAAAAAAAATAGATATTTCTATCTATTATTACTCATATTGGTAGCGAGGGAGGGACTCGAACCCCCGACATATCGGGTATGAACTGAAAGCCCAAAATAATATACTTTATTATGAATGAGGATTTAAGTAGGTTGAAAGATATTAAAATAGAAAATTATATATGGATAATATATATAGGTATTATTGTTTTGAGTTGGTATGCAAATGGTAAGGAAAAGAACTATATTTTAACTAAAAGTGAAAAGAGTAAAAAAGAATATCAATGGTTAATGATACTTATTTTTAGTATTTTACTTCTTATATATTATTATTTTACTAAAGATTCTTATGATGATGTATTGGAATTAAAACCAGGGGATAGTAATAAAAAAATTGTGCTTAGGTATGCCTCATTTATTGGTTCATTCTTAATTTTAATAAGTGGTATTATTTTTTTGATAATTGCTATAGTAGATGATAATATTGATACAGAAATTGCATTCAATTAAAAATAGTATTATAATTAAAGTATGAAAGATGGATATTTTATGGAAAAAAGTTTTAGTGTGTTATTTTTCAGCGACAGGAACAACAAAAAGAGTTGCAGAAGAAATAGCAAAGTCAGTTGATGGAGATTTATTTGAAATTGAACCTGTAGAAAAATATACAAGTGAAGATTTAGATTGGACTAATAAAAGTAGTAGATCTATGGTAGAAATGGAAGATGTAAATTCTAGACCTGGTATTGTTAAAAAAGTAGATAATCTTGGGAATTATAAAAAGGTTATTGTGGGATTTCCTGTGTGGTGGTATTGTGAACCATCTATTATAGATACATTCATGGAAGAAAATAATTTTTATGGAAAAAGTGTTTATGTTTTTGTAACTACTGGTGGTTCAACAGTTGAGGGTAGCTTTAATAGTTTAAAAAATAAATATAATAATGTAAATTCATTTAGTTGTTTTCTTTACCAATATTGTATCATGTGATACAATATAATTAGGAAGGTGATAAATTGCCAAAGAATATAAGTATAAGTAAAGATAGTATTTTAAATACAGCTTTAGAAATAGTTAGAGAAAAGGGAATTGATGCCGTTAGTAATAGAGAAATTGCTAAAAAATTAAATTGTTCAATAAGACCAATATATTATCAATTTAAAAATAGTGAAGAGTTGATGAATGAATTAAATAAAGTAATGATTAAGTTCTTTTATGATTTCTTAACAAATAATATGAATGATGAAATGCCTAAATATAAGCAAACAGGGATAAATTATATAAAGTTTGCTAAAGAAGAAAAAAATATTTTTAAAGTATTATTTATGAGTAAAACAAATCTTTCAATAAACGAATTTATTGATGTAGCTGATGGTAATTTTAATGAGGTAGAAAAATATATAAATATGAGTACAAGTTTAGTGGGTAAAGATTTAAAGTCGTTTCATGTAAAGATGTGGTTGTTTACACATGGAATAGCGACATTAATTGCAAGTGGTGCAGTAAATTTAACAGATGAAGAAATAAGTAATCTTTTATCTAGTGAGTTTAAGGCATTAATGTTATTAGGTGCTGAAAAATAATGAAGTATGATAAGTTATGGATGTATATTAAAAATGAAGATGTAAGAAAAATTACATTTGTAAAAATAGAAGAAATATTAGGTTTTAAAATTAATCATTCATTCTTAAATGAAAAAGAATTTGAAAAAGTATGGTTATGAAATAAGTAAGATTAGTTTAAAAGAAAAAATTGTGTATATAAGGAGAATAGATAATGAAAAAAGTAATTGAAGTAAAAAATTTAACAAAAGAGTATAAGAATTTAAAAGCAATAGATAATTTATCTTTTGATGTTTATGAAGGAGAAATATTAGGCCTTTTAGGACCAAATGGTAGTGGCAAGTCCACAACTATTAATTCAATTTTACAACTATTAAATTATAGTAGTGGAAGTATTAAGATATTTGGGCATGTAATGAAACCAGATTCTTATGAAATAAAAAAAGATATTGGTGTTATATTTCAAGAAGTGGCAGTATTTCAAGAATTAACTGTTTATGAAAATATAGATTATTTTTGTGGTTTATATATAAGGAATAAAGAAATTAGAAAAAAATGTGTAATGGATGCTATTAATTTGGTAGGATTAAATGACTTTATAAAGTTTTATCCTAAAGAGTTATCCGGAGGATTATTACGTCGTTTAAATATTGCTTGTGGTATTGCTCATAAACCTAAACTTATATTTTTAGATGAACCCACTGTTGCAGTTGATCCTCAAAGTAGAAATAATATTTTGGATGGTATTAAAAAACTTCGTGATGAAGGTGCAACAATTGTTTATACAACTCATTATATGGAAGAAGTGGAAATTATTTGTGATAGAATTATTATTTTAGATAAGGGTAAGATTATTGCTAAAGGTACTACTGATGAATTAAAGACTCTTGCTAAATTAGAAGAAAAAATAACTGTGGAAGTAAAAAATATAAGTGAAGAAATATTAAAAGAAATTAAAGAATTTAAAACAGTTTTAGATTTAAATTATCAAGGAAATACTCTAGTGATTGTTTATAAAAAGGGAAAAGATAATCTAGGTGAATTAATAGATTATTTGCATGAAAAAAAAGTTGCATATTCAAAGATATTTTCTGAAAGACCAACACTTAATGATGTGTTTTTGGAATTAACTGGAAAGGATTTGAGAGATTAATGTTTAAACATAATTTTAAATATTCTTTAAAAATTCTTTTTAGAAATAAGAGTTTAATTTTTTGGACATTTATATTTCCAATTATTCTTGGAACATTTTTTAAACTAGCTTTTAAAGATATTGAAAATAATGAAGCATTTCATCCATTTGATATAGCAGTTATAGAAAGTAATGATTTTAATAATAATGAAATATTTAAAGAAGCAATTAAAAGTGTAAGTAAGAGTGATAATAAGTTATTTAATGTAAAATATGTAAGTAAGAGTGATGCTAATAAATTATTAGAAGATAAAAAAGTAACTGGATATCTTGAGTTTGTTGATAATGATGTAAATATTAAAATAAATGATAATGGAATATATGAAACGATACTTAAGTTTTTTGTAGATGAAGTAAATAGTGAAAAAAATATTATAAATTTAAGTATTAATGAAGAAGTAAGTAAAGGTAATTATGATATAGATAATATTACAAGTAATATATTAGATAAGTTAAATAGTGAAGTAAATATTAAAAATATATCAAGAAGTAATTTAAGTTATACTATGATAGAATATTATACTTTAATAGCAATGGCTGCTTTATATGGGGGTATATTATCTATGTATATTATTAATAAAAGTATGCCAAATTTAAGTGATGTTGGAAAAAGAAGTAGTATTACACCAGTTAAAAAAAGTAATTTAATATTAAGTGGTTTACTTGCTAGTATTATTGTGCAATTTGTGGGATTAATTATTTTATTCTTATATACAATATTTGTCTTGAGGATTAATTATGATTCTAATATGTTATATATAATCATCCTTGCCATAGTTGGTTCTTTAGCGGGCTTATCTTTGGGCGTGTTTGTTTCATCAATATTTAAAATAAATGAAAATGCTAAAAGTGGAATTTTAATTGCCATAACAATGTTTTTCTCATTCTTATCAGGTATGATGGGGATTACTATGAAGTATGTGATAGATAAAAATATACCAATTATAAATAAGATTAATCCAGCAGCAATGATTACAGATGGTTTTTATTCTTTGTATTATTATGATACATTAAATAGATATTTCTTTAATGTAATTAGTTTAGTAGTATTTTCAAGTGTATTACTGGGAATATCAAGCATTGTTTTAAGGAGGCAAAAGTATGATGCTATTTAAAACTTTTTGGAAGGTTGTAAATAAATATAAAGGTACAATTATTGGTTATACGGTTATGTTACTTATATTTGGTACACTTAATATGAGTAGTAATGATGTAACAGATGATTTTAAAAGTAGTAAACCAGATGTAATAATTATAAATAATGATGATAGTATCTTAGCAAATAATCTAGTTGAGTATTTTAGAAATAATGCTAATATCCTTGATATAGAGGCTGATGAAGAAAAAATAGATGATGCATTATTTTATAGAGATGCAAATTATGTAATATATATAAATGAAGGTTATGAAAATGATGTTTTAAATGGTAAGAATCCTGAAATTAATATTAAATCAAGTGGAGATTATTCCTCGAGTTTAGCAGAAATGTTACTTGAAAGATATTTAAAAACACAAGATGTACTTCATGATGAACTTAGTGATAAAAGTATATTAGTAAATAAAATAAATGATTCATTAAAAACTAATGCAAATGTAGAACTTGCAACAAAAATAAATACTACAGAATTAACTAGACTTTCAAGATATTATAATTTTGCAAGTTATAGTATTATAGCAGTTGTTATGTTTATTATTTGTTTGGTTTTATCTTCTTTTAATGAAGAAAGTGTTAAGAAAAGAACTATTATAAGTAGTATGAATTATAAAAAATATAATAAGTGTATTATGTTATCAAGTATTTTATATGTGTTGTTTGTAGTTATTTTATATACTATTTTAGGGTTTATTGTATTTGGTAGTATTATGTTTAGTAAAAGAGGTTTAATTTATATTTTAAATACATTTATATTTGCTATTGTGGCTTTAGCTTTATCTCTTTTGGTTAGTACATTAGTAAATAAAAAAGAAGCAGTATCGGGTATTGTAAATGTTGTAGCTTTATCTCAAGCATTCTTATGTGGTGCTTTTATACCAGTTATGTGGCTGCCTGATAGTGTTTTAAAAATAGCCCATGTGTTTCCAGCATATTACTATATTAATTCAAATGAATTACTGGCAAGTTTAGAAGTTTTAAACTTTAGTAATTTAAAGCCATTTTTTGTTAATCTGGGAATTATGATTTTATTTATAGTGATATTTATTATATTAAATAATATTTTTAGTAAAAAGAAACAGGTATTAAGATGAATAGATGTAAATGGTGTAATGTAAATAATCCTTTATATGTAGAGTATCATGATAATGAATGGGGAGTACTTAATTTAGATGAAAAGTATTTATTTGAAATGTTAATATTAGAAAGCTTTCAAGCGGGAATCTCTTGGGAATGTGTTTTAAATAAACGTAAATATTTTAAAGAAGCTTATGATAATTTTGATATAGAAAAGATAATTAATTATAATGATGTAAAAATAGAAAAATTAATGAATAATAAAAATATTATTAGAAATAAATTAAAGATTAAAGCAAGTATTAATAATGCTAAAGTATTTATGGATATGGAGAGTGAATTTGGTAGTTTTAAAAATTATTTACTTAGGTATTTTAAAGAATATCCAGTAAAAGAAGTTGGTAAAACAACATCAAGTATATCTGATGAATTATCAAAAGATTTATATAAAAGAGGAATGAGGTTTGTAGGATCAACAATAATTTACTCTTATCTACAAGCAATTGGACTTATAAATTCCCATGATGATGATTGTGATGTAAAGTTATAAAAGTTTAGAAAATATTAATTTTTTTGTGAAATTTAAAAAAACTAGTTTTCTTATTATAAAAAAAATGGTATTATTATCTTATGGTGAAGAATAAATTAAAGGAGTAATAATATGGATAACAAAAAAATAAAAATAGTTAGTATTATATCTATAATTGCGCTTGCACTAACTCTAGTTGCTGCAACATATGCATACTTTGTTGCTCAGACAGGTGAAGGGGCTCAAACTGATATTAAAATAAATGCTAATACTGTAGATACTTTTACATTTGAAGTTGGTTCAGCATTAAATTTATCACTTAATCAAGAAAATTTTGCAAGTGGCAAAGGAAATCAAACGGGTACAACGTTTGCAAAAGCAATGCTAAGTGCAAATAATAAAACAAATACCGCAACAGAACATTATTATTTGTATTTAAATATATCAAATAATACATTTACTTATTCAATAGATAATAATACACCAGAAATTTTATTATCTATTAAAGATGGTAGTAATAATGAAATAACTAGCGTTTCAGGTTTAACTTATAAAACGGTTACCGACGGAAAAGGTGCATCAATAAAAGGCTTTGATATAACAACTAAAAAAGGATTAGTAACAATATTAAATAATAGAGAAATAACAACAACAAGTTCAAAAACAGAACAATGGAATGTAACAGTAACATTTGTAAACTATAATTCTAATCAAGCTGGTAATGCAGGAAAAAATTTTACTGCTAAGTTAATGATACAAAAAGAAAAAATACTAACATTAGCAGAACATGTAATTTCACAATACACAGGAACCCAAGGGGACAATGCACTATATTATCATAATTCAAGTTTAACAAATGGAGCAGGAGATAATAGCTATAGATATGCTGGTGGAGATTATGTCTTAACAGATGCTGGAAAAGCAACCGGAGCAACAATGATGATAGGGTATAATAATTCAGTAACAACAGCATTAATAGATTTCTATTGTAACGGTACAAAACAATTTGTAGGTTATGGATGTAGTTCATCTCAAACACATTATTATTTAATAAAAGGAGATACAACGCAATATCAAACATATAATGAAGTATTAAATGCATCAGTAGAAAAAGGATATCTAACAAAAGATAATGTAAAGAATTTTGTGTGTTTTGGTACAGATGCCAGTCCATGCCCAACAGAAAATCTATATAGAATAATAGGAGTGTTTAATAATCAAGTAAAATTAGTAAAATGGGATTATGCAAAATCAAGTTTACTAGGAACAGATGGAGATTTTTCACGAGAATACACAAACTATTACTTTAGTGGAGAACAAGGAGAAAGCCCATCAAGTAATTCGTTGTATTATTGGAATAATGCAGGAACAAATACCTGGAGTGAAAGTAATTTAAACAAAATAAATCTAAACACAAATTTTGTTAATAACATAGGAACCACATGGGCAGAAAAAATAGCAACAACGACATGGAAAGTTGGAGGAGGTTCATTGGATAATATTGAAACTTCAGTACCAAAAGCAGCATATCAATACGAAGTAGGAAGTAGTGCATCAACAACTACATATGATGCAAAAATAGGATTAATGTATGTAACTGATTATTATTATAGTGCAAGTCCAAGTGCATGGACACTAGTTGGATATAATAAAAGTGATGCAACAAAAGACTATAGAGCAGCACAAACAACAAATTGGTTATTTTTAGGTTCTTATGAATGGACTATTTCCCGCTCTTCTGATATTTCGGACTATGCGTTTATTGTGAATAACGGTGGTTATGTGGACTACAACTATGTCAGGGACAACTTTGGGGTGCGTCCGTCCTTCAATCTTGAGTCTTCGGTAAAATATGTATCAGGGTCAGGAAGTATGAGTGACCCTGTGCGAGTAAACTAAGTTAGGACATATTGTTTGTCTAGCGACGAAGGTGTTAGGCAAACGAGGTAAAAAATTGTGCAGTGGCAAGAAGGACAGCAGTAAATTATGCTAGAAAAATGTCTGTCGCGGCTCGCGGAAGGGTGCGAGGCGGGGCAGCTGGCAGCAAAAAGTTATTAACAAAAGTATGTAAAAGCATGGCATTGTCCATGTTTTTTTGGTATAATTAAGGAAGAATTGAGGTATATAGTATGAATGAAGAAGTAATAAGAAAAGTAAGTGATAAAATTAATTTGAAAGATTATCAAATTAAGAATGTTATTAGTATGCTTAGTGAAGGTGCAACAATACCTTTTATGGCTCGTTATAGAAAAGAAGTAACTGGTAATTTAAATGAAGATGAGTTAAGATTAATTGAAACTGAATATAACTATATGGTTAATTTAGAAAATAGAAAAGAAGATGTAAAAAGATTAATTGATGAAAAGGGTATGCTCACGGAAGAATTAGTTAAAGCAATAAATGAAGCTAGTAAGTTAAGTGAAGTTGAAGATATCTATGCTCCTTTTAAAGAAAAGAGAAAAACTAAAGGTACTGAAGCAATTAAGTTAGGGTTAGAGCCACTTGCTAAAATAATTATGAGTTTACCAAATAAGACTAGAGATGAAATTGCTAAAGATTTTATTAATGAAAAAGTTAAAAGTGTAGATGAAGCAATAACTAATGCGGGATATATAATTGCTGATTGGATAAGTGATAAACCTAAGTATCGTAAATCTATTAGAAATTATTATTGGTATAATGGAATAGTTAAGGGTAAACTTAAAAAAGGTGCTAAAGATGAGGCTAAAACATATGAAATTTATTATGATTTTGAGTGTAAGATAACTAATATTAAACCACATCAAGTACTTGCTTTAGCTCGTGCTGATAAAGAAAAAGTTGTAACATATTCACTTAGTTTAGATAAAAGTGGTGTTATTAAATATTTAGAAGAACAAGTAATAGGTAATAAAAAATCACCATTAGTTAGTGACATGCAAATATTTATTGAAGATGCTTGGAAAAGATTATTAGAACCATCTTTAGAGCGAGATATTAAAGCAGAACTTTATGATAAAGCTAGTGAATTTGGAATTGATGAGTTTGGAAATAACTTAGAAAATTTATTGCTTACTCCGCCGATTAAAGGTAGTGTAGTGCTTGGATTTGATCCAGCATTTAGAACTGGATGCAAGCTTGCTGTATTAAATGAAAATGGTGATGTGTTAGAAATCGGAGTAATTTATCCACATGAACCTAAAAAAGAAGTGGATATGGCTGAAAAAATAATGTTAGCTTTAATACAAAAACATAATGTTAAGATAATTGCTATTGGTAATGGTACAGCTTCTCGAGAAAGTGAAATGTTTGTATCTAATTTAATTAAGAAATATAATTTAGATGTTAAATATGTTATTGTTAGTGAAGCAGGTGCTAGTGTTTATTCTGCAAGTCCTCTTGCTAAAAAAGAATTTCCTGATTATTCTGTTGAACAAAGAAGTGCAGTTTCAATAGGTAGAAGATTACAAGATGCTTTATCAGAACTTGTTAAAATAGATCCTAAAAGCATTGGAGTAGGTTTATATCAACATGATTTGAAACAAAAAGAATTAGATGAAGAATTAGGATTTGTGGTAAGTAAAGTAGTTAATGAAGTAGGTGTTAATTTAAATAATGCTAGTGATAGTATTTTAAATCATGTTTCTGGTTTAAATAAAAAAGTCATTGGTAAAATGCAAGAATATAAAAAGAAAAATGGAGGCTTTAGATCTCGTGAAGAGCTTAAGAAAGTTGCAGGTATGGATGATAAAATATTTGAACAATCTGCAGGATTTTTACGGATTTTTGGAAGTAATCCATTAGATAAAACTAATATTCATCCCGAAGATTATGAAATTGTTAATAAAATACTAAGTGATAATAACATTGATGTAAAGTTAGTTGGTACTAAGGATATGGAAAGTAAACTAAATAATATTAAAGATAATGATGTAATAAATAAATATAATATTTCTAATGAATTATGGGAAATGATAAAAAATAACTTAGTAAATGGTGTAATAGATCCAAGAGATGAAATTAAACAAATGACTTTAAGAAGTGATGTATTAACAATTGATGATTTAGAAGTTGGAATGCAATTGGAAGGAACTGTAAGAAATGTAACTGCTTTTGGTGCATTTGTAGACATAGGTCTTCATGATGATGGACTTGTGCACATTTCTAAAATGAGTAAATCGTTTGTAAAACATCCAAGTGAGATACTTAAAGTCGGAGATATAATAACAGTTTATGTTTGTGGAATAGATAAAGAAAAAGGAAGAGTTAATTTATCATTAATAGAGGAGTAAATAAATGAAGTTATTTAAATTAATTAAATTGTTAATTTTTGTAATAGTGGTTGGAGGTTTATTCTTGTTACTTACTAATAAGACTTTTGTTTATGATACATTTAAAAATGATGATGTAAAGGAAGGTATACCTATTAGTAGGTTTATGTATGTAAAAGAGAATAATTTAGATGTAACATTTTATACTTTTGTAAATAAAGAAAAGTTAGAGAGAGTTAAAGATGAATATTTAAAATCATTAGATGATTGTTATGGTAAATATTACTATGATAAAGATAATGATATTACAATAACTAATTATGAAATAAAAAGTAATAAATATTATAAAGAAGTAAATATTAGTTATGTAAAGGATAATTATTGTAGTAGTGATTATAAGTTAAGTGATATGTGGGTTTATGAATATAATAGTTTAAGTGCTTATTTAGATGGCGATATAAGTGAAAAAGCTATGAGTGGATTAATAGATAAAGTTTATAATAGTAAAAAAATTGAACCCATAATAACTGATTATAAAAATAAATATAGTTTAAAAGTAAATTGTGATAAGAATGGTGATAAATATTCTTTAATATTTGAAGATTTTAATGATAATCAATTATTAGTAAAAAAGGAAGTAAATAAAGATATTAAATTTGCTGTATATGAAATAGAAGATGTAAAGATGTATTTGGAGGGATTAGATGAAATTAAATAAAAAAGATATAAGATTCTTAATACTTTATACTGTTTTGTTAATATTTGGATTTATTTATATAAAAGAAATATTTAGTATATTAAGAAATATTATTAAAATATTTATGCCTTTTATAATTGGAATAATGATTGCTTTTGTTTTAAATGTTTTGATGGAAGTGATTGAAAATAAATGGTTTGAAAAATTAAATTGGAATAAAAATACTAAAAGGGCAGTAAGTTTAATATTATCTATTTTTATTGTCATTGGATTTTTTATAATATTAATGTTGTTAATAATTCCAAATTTACAAGATACTATAGTTATATTTGCTAATAATATACCTGATTATTTAAGTAATTTAAAAGAGTTATTATTAAAATTAAATGTATCTAATAATGTAATTAATGATATAATGGAAACTTTAAGTAATTTAGGAGATACAGCTAAGGAATATGTTTTAAATAATAGTGGAAAAGTAATTGAAGCTACATTTGGAATAGCAAGTAATGTATTAAATGCATTTGTAAATGTTTTTATAGGTATAGTTTTTGCAATATATTTCTTAATTGATAAAGAAAAAATAAGTAGACAATTTAATAATATAATGAAAGCATATTTGCCTAGCAAGAGTTGTAATAAAATAATTGATATTGCTGAATTATCTAATAGAGTTTTTGCTAATTTTGTTAGTGGTCAATGTTTGGAAGCTATTATTATTGGTGTTTTATGTTTCTTTGGAATGATTATTTTAAGGCTTCCGTATGCTGGCGCTATTTCAGTTTTAGTAGGATTTACAGCATTAATTCCAGTTTTTGGAGCTTTTATTGGTACGATTGTTGGAGCATTCTTAATATTTATGGTAAATCCGTTGCAAGCAGTAATATTTGTTATATTTATTATTGTTCTTCAACAACTTGAAGGTAATTTGATTTATCCTCATGTAGTGGGTAAGTCTGTAGGTCTTCCGGGTATTTGGGTTTTAGTGGCTGTTACTGTAGGTGCTAGTATTAATGGAATTTTAGGAATGTTATTAAGTGTTCCTTTAGTATCAATTATTTATAGCATTTTAAAAACAGATGTTAATTTAAAATTAAAAAAGAAAAACACAAGAGAATAAAACTTGTGTTTTTATGTGTAAAGAAACATCTTAAAGGTCACGCCTTTGGTAAAAAATATGAAAAAGAGATGTTTCTTACAAATTAATTATATTTTATAATGAAGATTATGTCAAATTATAATACTAGTTTTATTTAAATTTTTGTATTATAATATGTATGTATTTTTCTTTTGGAAAAATAATAAATAAAAAGCTGGACAAGGCATTTGTTATAATTAGCTTTTTTGATAGCGAATAAATTATAATATAAATAGAAAAGAGGTAAATATATGTATAGAGAAGATTTTCCTATGTTAAAACAAGATATAATATACTTTGATAATGGTGCTACAAGTTTAAAACCCCAATGTGTTATAAATAAAATGACGGAGTATTATGAAAATTATAGTGCAAATGCTCATCGCGGAGATTATGATATTTCTTTTAAAGTTGATGTTGAATATGAAAATGCTCGTGAGGAAGTTAAAAATTTTATAAATGCTAAATCTAAAGAAGAGGTAGTATTTACAAGTGGTACAACGGATTCTTTAAATATGATTGCTAATGGTTTTTTTGCAAACTTGCTAGAAGCTGGAGATGAAATTTTAATAACAACTAGTGAACATGCATCAAATGTTCTTCCTTGGTTTAGGTTAAGTAAAGATTTAGGTTGTATTGTTAACTTTATTCCTTTGGATGAGTCACTACATGTAACTTTAGATAATGTTAGAAAAAGTATAACACCTAATACTAAAGTTATTGCTTTAGCTGGTATTACCAATGTGGTCGGTGATATTAGGCCTATTAAAGAGATTACTAAACTTGCTCATGAACATAATATTTTTGTAGTAGTAGATGGAGCTCAAATGGTTCCCCATTTAAAAACTGATGTTCAAGATCTAGATATTGACTTTTTGGCTTTTTCAGGACATAAAATGCTTGGACCAACAGGGGTTGGAGTTTTATATGGTAAGAAAGAATTACTTGAAGAATTAGAACCTATTAATTTAGGTGGAGGAATGAATGAATCTTTTGATACAGTTGATACAGTTTATTTAAAAGACTTACCAACTAGACTTGAAGCTGGTACTCCGAATATTGCTGGTGTTATTGGTTTAGGTGAAGCTGTTAGATATATTAATAAAATTGGTATGGATAAAATTCATGAAAGAGAATTACATTTAAGAGATTATTTGATTGAAAAATTAATGCCTTTAAGTCATGTTGATATAATAAATCTTGAAGCTGATAGTGGAATTCTAGCATTTAATGTTGATGGAATATTTAGTCAAGATGTTGCTTATTATTTAAATAAATATAATGTTTGTGTAAGAGCAGGTAATCATTGTGCCAAAATACTTAAAAATGCAACTGGAGTTACAAATACTTTAAGAGTTAGTTTATTTTTCTATAATACGGAAAAAGAAATTGATGAATTTGTGGAACTATTAAAAAATAAAGAAAAAATAGAAGAGGAAATGATCTAATTTTTGTATAGCTGTTAAAAAATAAACACTGTTTTGTTCAGTGTTTATTTTCTATTGCTTTATGATATACTTTTAAAATATCTGCTGCAAAAACTTCTTTTGAATATTTATATGTACTATTTCTTGCATTAGTGGACATATCTTTATAAAGTTTTTGGTCATTCATAAGTTTAAAAATATAATCTTTGAATTCTGTGTCATTTTTAAATAAATATCCATTGTAGTTTGGTTCAATCATAGCCCTAAAGGAATCATCTTCGATACATAATGTTGGTTTAGATGCTGCGAGCCCTTCAATAATTGTAAGTCCTTGTGTTTCTGTTTTTGAAAAAGAAACTACAACATTAAAGATGTTAAAGTATGTTGGTACAAGGTCATAATCTATTTTATCTGTAAATATAACATAATTTTCTAAATTTAGTTTTTTAGTTAATTTTTTTAAATTATCTAAATCTGGGCCACCACCCACTAATAAGACTTTGATATTGGTATTAACTTTTATCATATCTTTAATATTGTAAAGTAATTTATCAAAACTTTTTTCGGGTGCAATTCTTCCTACTGAACCTATTATAAAATCTGTGTCTTTTATTTTATATTTGTTTTTTATAGTTTGGATATTTTTTTTCATTGATGGCGTTATTTTAAATTTATCAATGTCTATACCTGTAGGAATAACATTTACTTGTTTTATTATGTTATATTTATTTATAAATAAGTCTTTTATTTTGTCTGTTGGCACAATTAATTCATCGCATCTTTTTTCACAATAATATTTTGTGATTTTAATAGCTAATTTTTTTGCAAAATTATCAAAATGCCCATGTGTTACATAATGTACATAATCTTCATACAATGTGTGATATGTATGTACTATAGGTAAGCTTAATTTTTTTGCTACAATTCTAGAAAAGTAACCAACTCCAAATTCTGTTTGGGAATGAATAACATCTAAATTCCATTCTTTAATTATTTTCATTGCTTTTTTAGAATATATACCTGTTAATTTTGTTTCATAAATTCCAGTTTTTATTCCTGGTAAATAAATTATTTTATTTTTTTTGTCATAAATGAATTTGTTGTTATCTAAGTTTGCTGTTACTATATATACTTCATGATGCATTTTTTCTAATGCAGTTTTTAACATTTTAATACTTGTTGTAACTCCCGATATATGGGGTTCATATGCATCTGTAAATATTCCTATTTTCATTTTTTACCTCGTTTTTCTATATATTAAGTATAATATATTTTGTATGTTTTGTATACAAAATGTTTAAAATTGTATGTTTTTTGTTTTTTTAATATTTCCCTAAAAATAAGACGAAACTGTGTAAATTTACCGATTTATGTCGACTTTTGATGAACGATTTTTCTTGCATTTTTTGGTACTTCTGTCTTAAGATATAGACTTATCGAAG
>ERZ827440.646-NODE-646-length-46056-cov-6.283863_pt1 | contig 46056 bp, 46 predicted proteins | sample MGYA00519774_ERZ827440 | MGnify/ENA primary metagenome ERZ827440 (study PRJEB31778, sample SAMEA3449302) | human gut metagenome | biome: human gut; feature: human-associated habitat; material: faeces | place: United Kingdom | collected 2010/2012 ... | reverse complement strand
TCCACGAGCTGTGAGAGCTGCCAAGCTCTGTCCGCGCTGTTCCCCATCGCCGGGGTGCGAGCTGCAAATACGGCGTAAGAAAATCATAGCGACTATACTAGCGACTACAAAAGGCAAAAATCTGAATTTCAAACGTGCATAGCGACTAATGTAGCGACTACGGAATCTGAGGTGCAGAAATTCTAGGTTTTATGTGCTGCGCGGAACGAATAATTGAAATTTCTTTCTGGGGAGCATGAGGATTAGGCTGCGTTTCAGGCTTTTCTTGCTATGCAAGAAAAGCGCAAGCATCGCCGTTTGATATCAAACCGGCACTTGCAGGGAGAACCCTGCCCCCAATATGCCGCCCTTTGACGGTGGAAAGGAGACTCGATGAACGAAGAACCATACAAGATCTGTCTGCGACTGAACGCCGATGAAGCCCAAAAGCTGATCACGAATGCCAAAGCCTGCGGTCTGACACGAACCGCGTACCTGCGCAGATTGCTGAACGGATATGATCTCAAACCCAGACCATCCGCAGAGATGGAAGCGCTGCGCACTGAAATCCATCAGATCGGCAACAACATCAACCAGATCGCCCGCAAAGCAAATGCCGGATTTGCCACTCGGGAAGAAACCAAACGGGCGTTACGAATGCTGAACGAGGTCTACGGTCTACTCTATGAGGTTGCGAAACGATAATGGCAATTACAAAGATTCTGTACCGGAACGGCGGCTTGCGGCAGGCGATTGATTACATCACGAATCCTGTTAAAACAGATGAAAACCTGCTGACCGATTATGTCCGCTGCGATCCCGGTCATGCCGCGCAACAGATGATGGACACAAAGCGCGCCCTTGGCAAGACCGCCGGACGGCAGTGCTATCACATCATCCAGTCTTTCAAGCCGGACGAGATCACGCCGGAGCTGGCACATGAGATCGCCAAGCAATTCGCAGCCGAGCATTTGCCGGGATACGAAGCCGTCATTGCGACCCATGTGGACAAAGCACATATTCACTCGCATATTGTGTTCAACTCGGTCAATGCCGTCACCGGGAAAATGTATCACAGCACCTGCGAGAATTACTACAGGCAGATTCGCGGCGTTTCAGACCAGCTGTGCAAAGCGCATGGTTTGAGCATCATTCTGGAAAGCGATGAAAAGAAAGCTGTCAGCTATGCGGAGTGGCTGCGTCAGAAAAAGAGCCAGCCGACGTTCCGTTCTATGCTCGAAGCGGACTTGCACGATGCCATCGAGGACGCCAACGATCTCGGACACTTCTTTATGCTCATGGAGCAAGGGGCTATGAGATCCATCACGGCAAACGCCTTGGATTTCGGTTACGCGGGCAGGAACATTTCATGTGTCCGGAACGCAGAAATCCTGATTTCTCGGAAGAACGTATCGAGCAGACCATTCTGGGCAATCTGGGGCAAATTGAAGCCGGAAGGAAACCTGCCTTCACGCCGAAGCCAAAGCCGCAGCCATACCGCCCACATCCAAAGCACACAGGATTCCTTGCGCTGTACTTTCATTACTGCTATTTGCTCGGTCGGATCGAAAAACGGCAGTACCCGCCGCGCATGTCGCCGCACCTGCGAAAAGAGATCATGAAGGCTGATATTTACAAAGCACGTCTGAAGTTTTTACAGGAACAGAATATTTGTACGCCGGACGATTTGATTGCCTGTATACAGAATGCAGAGCAGCAGATTGCAAAACTGTCCAAACAGCGAACGGTTCTGAACGTGCGTAAGAAAAAGCGAAAGACGCTCTATGATGCTCTGGCGGCAGAAGCTGCCTTCGCCGGATTTGAACCGAGAAAAGCAGAATATGACGATGCAAAAGAGGTCCTGGATACTTGCGGCATTCCACGCGAAGCCTTGCTGGCAGAAAAAGCGGATCTCTATGAACAGCTTGCGCAGGTCAATCAGCAGATCCGGCAAGAGCGCTGGAAGCTCAAGCAATGCAAGGAGATCTCGGAGACGGCAGCCATCATGCAGAAGGATATTGACCACATCGAACAGCAGCCGCAGCGGACGGTTGGTGCACGCCAGCGGTAAGGCGCGTCGTGCCGACGTATGCGGTTTTACGGGCCGACCGCGCATCCGTGCAGGTCTGCGCTACACAAACGCCGCGTCCGCCCACCGTGCGGCGCAAAAAAACGAGGGCTGGCATCAAGCCAGCCCTCGCCTGACAAATCGAACGAAGGAGATGATCCATGACAGCATCACGCAGCCCAGCATCACCAGAAAAATCCCATCCGCCAGTGTCGCGTGCACACGATACCACGGTCGAAACGCTGTGAGCATCAGCACCAGGTACACCAGCGGAATGGACAATCTCAATTTCATCGCAATACGAATCAGCAAAAGCAGCAAGTGAAGCATCATGGACAAACAGGCAGTTAACATCGGCGATCCTCCTCAAACGGTTTGTCGGATGTTAACTCTCCTGGCTGCTTTTTGCAAGTACATTTTTTGAAAATCAAATCAGGGAGGTCGTCATGAACCAAACTACAAAACCAGCGGCCTGCCCTGATTCCGTCCGTGTTGAGCGCATTCAGATTTCGCACGGACGAGCCATCCGCGTCGTCTCCGTTTTCCCCAAAAACGGAAGTCAGACAGCGGAAGAAAAACTCAGGGTTTTGGCCGCGTTGGAACTTCAGCGAAAAAAGTCGGCATAAGGGCTAGACTTCTCGCGCCGCTTGGAGTATTGTGTGCTCACAATGCTCTGAGCGGTTTGACTTGAAGGAGGAAAGACAAATGTCAAACCAGAAGAAAACCGCCCTCTACTGCCGGCTCAGTCAGGACGACGGCTTAGATGGCGATTCCAACAGCATCCAGAATCAAAAAAGCATCCTGCAAAGGTTCGCAGAAGATCATCATTTTCCAAATCCGTGCTTCTATGTGGACGATGGTTTTTCAGGCGGTAACTTCCAAAGGCCCGCATTTCAGCAGATGATCGCGGACATGGAAAACGGGGAGATTGGGATCATCGTGACCAAGGACCTCAGCCGCCTTGGCAGAAACCAGCTTCACACCGGTCTCTACATTGAGGAACGCTTTCCGATGTTCGGCGTCCGGTACATTGCGATCAACGACAATGTGGACACGGAAAACGCAGAGAGCAATGATCTCATGCCGTTCAAAAATTTGTTCAACGAGTGGTTTATTCGGGACACCAGCCGAAAGATTCGTGCAGTTCAAAAGGCCAAAGCGGAGCGCGGCGAGCGGCTTGGGACGCGCGCTCCCTATGGATATGTCAAAGACCTGGAGACCAAGAAGCTTGTCATAGACGAGGAAGCCGCTGCCGTTGTGAAACGAATCTTCGCCCTGTGTGCCGCGGGCAATGGCCCCAGCCGGATTGCGACGATCCTGACCAAAGAAAAGGTGTTTTGTCCCAGCTATTACACCTACCAGAAATACGGCCTGACGCATTCCGCCTTGGACATCACGAAGCCGTACCACTGGTCAGACAGTGCCGTTGCAAACCTGTTAGAAAATGAGATCTATCTCGGCAACACTGTGAACTACCGCTTTAGCACCAAATCCTATAAGGACAAGCGCAAAATTGAACACCCAAGGGAAGAATGCCTCGTGTTTGAAAATACGCATCCTGCCATCATTCCCAAAGAGATTTGGGATATTGTGCAGCGAGTGCGAAAGAACAAACGCCGCAGAACGAAGATGGATGAACAAAACAAGTATTCCGGACTCGTGATCTGTGCGGACTGCGGGAAAACAATGGTGCTCCACCGGGCGCATACAATGTCCGCCGACTACAACCACTTCACCTGCCGTACTTACAAAAAGGATGGTGAAGCCTGCACCGCACATTACATCCGAGAGTGCATTCTCGATGAGATCGTGCTGGAGGATCTGCGCCGGGTAACGGCGGAAGCCAGAGAACATCCACAGGAATTTGCTGAATACCTAAACAGTAAGCAATCCGCGGAACTCCAAAAAGAGATCCACAGACTGGAAAAGGAGAAAGCCGCCATGCAGAAGCGCAAAGCCGAACTGGATGCGATTTTCAAGAAGCTCTATGAGGACAGCGTGCTGGGCCGAATTACAGCAGAACAGTTCCAGCTGCTCTCTGCCAGTTACACGGACGAACAGGCAAAGCTGACAGAAGCGCTCCCACAGCGAGAAGCAGAGATCCAACGGCTGAAAGAGACGGTAAGCAATACGGCAGCCTTCCTCGACAAAGCAAAGCGATACACGGATATTCAAGCGCTGACACCGGAGCTGCTGCGGCTCTTCATTCAGAAAATTGTGGTGCATGAAAAGGAAGTGAAGTGGTCCAAACACGCACCACAGACGGTGGAAATTCACTACGCCGACATTGGGTGCATGGAGAACAGACAAACAGCAGAACCGGAACAGCACAACGAGATCCCGAAAGTATCCTGAATCATTCCCAGTTATACACCGATAGGAAACCCGGCTGGTGCCTGAAACACCAGCCGGGTATCCCCCGCCAACGTTGTTACCCCTGTCAGGGGGCAGCAAATGGCTCAGGCTTTTGAGATTCATGGCCGTTCGAGCAGTCCTGCCGCCAGATCAGCGGCAGCCTGCTGTTTCAGCTGCACGTGCAGCTTCTTGCCGGTCGCGTTGTAGGGCAGCTCCGTGACGAAGCGGTAATAGCGCGGACATTTATAGTCCGAAAGATCGTCGTTCTCCGCGCACCAGTGCGCCAGCTCCTTCGCGGTCAGCGTATCGTCCGCCGGAATGAGATAGGCCGCGACGGATTCGCCGCGCGATGCGTCCGGCACGCCGGCGACCATGCAATCTGCCACCTTCGGGTGCGTGCAGAGCACCTCTTCGAGCTGAGCGGGGTAGATATTCTCGCCCATGCAGACGATCATATCGTCGCGGCGGCCGCGGACGGTGACGTAGTGCCCCGCGTCCCACGTGCCGACGTCGTGCGTGTAGAACCAGCCGTTCTTGTAACGCTCTGCCGTCAGCTCCGGGTTCTGCGTGTAGCAGAGCGCGGATTTATACGGGGCAAAGAGGATGATCTCGCCCGGCGTTTCGCCGTCGGTGGGGACGGTCTCGTCCGGGCTGGCATCGCGGCCTTCGTGCAGGGCCACGACGCGGACCTCATCGTCCGTGCAGGCCCGTCCGGCGCTGCCAGCCATCTGCGGCAGGTCGTCCGGGCGGAGGAAGCTGTTCCAGAACGTCTCGGTCGTGCCGTAGCCGTTGAAGATGCGCGGCGTCAGCAGCCGCTGGAAGCGGATGCAGCTCTCGCGTTCGAGCGGACTGCCCATTGTGACGATGCCGTGCAGACCACTGAGATCGGCGGGATGCTTTTCCTGCCGTGCCGCCAGCTTTTCGAGCGCGGACGGTACGCCGATCAGAAACGTGACGCCGTATCGTCCCACGGCATCGAAGCACGCCTTCGCGCCGAACATCCGCATGACCACGAGCGAGGCCCCGGCGTAAAGTGTCGCGGTCGGCCCACCGGAGTGCAGCCCGCCGCGGTGGAACCACGGCGTCATGTTCATCGTGACGTCGTTCGGCGTCAGCGGGAAGTGCATGATCGCGTCGTGCGCGGAGAGCACCTCGTTCGCATTGTTCAGCGGGACGCCCTTAGGCGTGCCGGTCGTGCCGGAGGTGCCGAGGCGCGTGACCTCGTGGTAAAGGTTGGGAATGTGGTTTGTGATCGGTTCCGTGTCCGGAAAGGCGGCCAGCACATCGTCAAAAAAACGATGTCCTTCGGGCAGCGCGGGGCGCTCACTCCGGGCGTCGACCGCCAGCACCAGCGCAGGCTGATGGGCGGCGAGGGAGAGGGCCTTTGCGGCCATCTCTGCGACGTCGCAGTCGTAGATGTAGACCTTGGGCCGGTCGCGGTCGATCAGGCGGGCAGTTTCTCCGGCGGCGAGGTTGAAATTGGCCGGTTCGTTGATCGCGCCGAGCTTCTGCGGTGCGAGGTAGGACAGGACAAACTGCGTCGAGTTGTAAAGCTGGTAGAGCACCACGTCGCCCGGGCCGACGCCCGCGGCAAGCAGAGCGTTCGCCAGCCGGTTCGCGTCTCGGTTCAGCGCGGCATACGTCCACGTCCGGCCGGAGGCCGGGTCGATCACGGCCGTCTTTTCGCCGAAGCGGCGCACATTGCGCAGAAAGCCGGAGATCCAGGTGAAGCTCCGCTCGAAGACGGCGCGGAACGCGGATACATCATAGGTTTCGTTCATGTTCACTCCTGATAGCGGCCCACGACGATGCAGCTGTTCTGCCCGCCGAAGCCCATGGCGTTCGAAATGGCGGCGTGGACAGGCTGCTGCACAGCGGTGGGTCCTGTGAGATGCAGCGGGCATTCCGGGTCCTGCTCCGTCAGGCCGAGGCTTGGCGGAAGAAGGCCGGTGCGGATGGCCTGTACGCAGGTGATGACCTCGGTCAGGCCGCCTGCGCCCATCATGTGGCCGGTCGCGCCCTTGGTGGAGCTGACCGTAACAGGCAGGTCGCCGAATACCGCGCGAATCGCGCAGGCCTCGGCAATGTCGCCCTTCACGGTCGCCGTGCCGTGGGCATTGAGATAGTCGATTCCCTCCGGTGTCAAACCGGCGTCGGCCAGCGCCAGGCGGATACAAGCCGCCGCGCCTGCGCCGTTCGGCGCAGGGGAGACCGGGTGGTAGGCATCCGTGTTGTTTGCCGCGCCGAGCAGCCGCGCCAGCGGCTTCGCGCCGCGCACGTTCGCCGCCGATTCCGTCTCCAAAATCAGCGCGCCGCCGCCCTCGCCGGTCACAAAGCCGTTGCGGGCCACATCGAATGGGCGGCTCTCGCCGGTCGCTGAAAGCGCGCCGACCTTGTCAAGGCTCTGCAAAAACGCCGGGCAGATCGCGGCCTCGCCCGCCATCACGACGACGGCGTCGGCCATTCCGCTGCGCAGCAGCATCGTGCCCATCGTAATTGCGTCGCCGCCCGACGAGCAGGCCGTGCTCACGGTCAGGCTCGGCCCCGTGATCTGGTGCATGATCGAAAACTGGCACGCCGCCAGATTGCCCATGCACTTCGTCAGCAGCTTCGGCTCCGCCGACTGTCCGCGCACGTCAATGCGCGTCTGCGTTTTTGTGATGATAGTCAGTCCGTGCAGCGCCGTGGCCATCACAACGCCCACGCGCGCCGAACCCTGCAAGCCGCTCTGCGCGAGCGCCTGTTCCGCCGCCGCGTATGCGTACTGCTGATAGGGTTCAAGGTCAAGCGCCAGCCGCGTCGGCATAAAATCCTTCGGGTGGAAGCCGTGTACCTCCGCTGCCCGGTGAATCGGCAGCGCCGTGGTGTCGATCTGCGTGATCTCGCCGATGCCGCAGACGCCCGCCGTCAGGTTCTCCCAGTAGGTGTCCACGCCGATGCCCACCGGCGTTACCACGCCCATGCCAGTGATTACAATTCCGTCCCGCATCTCAGCCCTCCCATTTCCGGAAGGCGAGGCACGCATTGTGCCCGCCGAAGCCGAGCGAGGAGGAGAGGGCAACGTCAAAATCGGCATGCTTCGCGGTCAGCGGCGTATAGTCGAGGTCACAGTCGGGGTCCGGCTGCGTCAGGTTGATCGTCGGGGGCGCAATGCCGTCCCGCAGGGCCAGCACGGAGGCGACGGCCTCCGCTCCACCTGCCGCGCCGAGCATGTGGCCGGTCATGGACTTGGTGGAGCTGATGGTGATCCTGCGCGCGCGGTCTTCGCCGAGCGCTTTTTTGATCGCAAGTGTCTCGATGCGGTCGTTCATGGGCGTGCCGGTGCCGTGGGCATTGAAGTAGACGCGGTCGGTATCGAGGCTGGTCTCGCGCCAGGCATCCGCGATGGCGCGGGCGCTCTCCGCCGCGCTGGGATCGGGGGAGGTGATGTGATAGGCGTCACAGGTGGAGCCATAGCCAGTCAGCTCGGCATAGATCGTCGCGCCGCGCTGCTTCGCGTGCTCCAGCTCCTCGAGGACGAGCACACCGGCGCCTTCGCCCATGACGAAGCCCGCACGGCGGACGTCGAAGGGCAGGGAAGCGGCGTTCGGATCTTCGGAGGGGGAGAGGGCCTGCATGTTGGAGAAGCCCGCCGCGGCCAGCGCGTTGACGGTCGCCTCCGCGCCGCCGGCCACCATCGCGTCGGCATAGCCGTGGCGAATGAGGCGGAGCGCCTCGCCGATAGCGTTTGTGCCGGAGGCGCAGGCTGTGACCATCGGCATGGCCGGGCCGTGGAAGTGATAGCGTATGGCGATCATGCTGGACGCCATGTTCGGGATCATCATGGGGATGAAATACGGGGAGACGCGGCGCGGGCCGCGGTTTAAGAGCTTGGAATGCTCGGTCATAAACGTGGCGATGCCGCCGATGCCGCTGCCGATGTAGACGCCGACGCGCTCTGCGTCGAGCGTTCCGGCGATGCCGCTGTCAGCCACGGCCTGGCAGGCCGCCGCCATCGCAAAATGGGTATAGACATCGCTGTGCAGGATGTCCAGCTTTTCCATGTACTGCCTGGGGTCAAAGTCGCGCACCTCGGCGGCGAGCTTGACGGGATAGTCCGTGGCGTCGAATTTTGTGATCGGGCCAATGCCGCACGTGCCGGAGCGAAGGGCGTTCCAGAACGTGGGGATGTCGTTGCCGACGGGGCTGATGACGCCCAGACCAGTGACTGCTACTCGTTTCATATCATACCTCCGGCCTCTTCCAGCAGCGCCGCCATGCGGGCGTGCTGTTCAGGCTGTTTGCGTTTCATGTTGATGGGGACCCAGCGCTGCGCGTCCATGAAGCAGTGCTCGCTCGTCCCGGTGGCGAGGAGCTTGCCGGACGCATTCCGGACTTCGTAGGAAAAGTCGAGCCGCGCGCCGTTGTAGGCGGTGGGGGTGGTGGTGATCTCGATCCACTCGTCGTAGCGCGCCGGGGTGCGGAAGCGGCAGGATACATTCACGACCGGGATCATGACGCCGCTCTGCTCCAGATCGGAATAGACGATGCCGTTGTTGCGAAGAAAGTCCGTCCGCGCCTCTTCAAACCAGCGGATATAGTTGGAATGATGGACGATGCCCATCCGGTCGGTCTCGTAATACTGCACGAGACGGCGATAGGGCGTCCGGTTCATGCCTGTGCCTCCCCGCCGAAGCGGCGGAAGCGCGCGTAGCGCGCGGAAAGAAGCTCCTGGATCGGCATTTCGGTCAGCGCGTCGATCTCGCGCATCAGGCGCTGGGACAGCGCGTCATAAAATTCCAGCTCGCCGAGTCCCGCTTCGGGGATGACCGATTCGACCACGCCAAGCGCGAGCGCGTCGTCCGCCGTCAGCTTTAGCTCTTCGGCGGCCTGTTCGGCCTTGGCGGCGTCCTTCCAGAGGATCGTGGCGCAGCCTTCCGGGGAGATCACGGAATAGACCGCGTTCTCCAGCATCCAGACGCGGTCGCCCGCGGCGAGCGCCAACGCGCCGCCGCTCCCGCCCTCGCCGATGAGGATGGAGAGCACAGGCGTTTGCAGCGCGCTCATCGTGGTCAGACATTCGGCGATGGCCTCGCCCTGGCCGCGCTCCTCCGCGCCGACGTTGCAGCCCGCGCCGGATGTGTCGACAAAGCAGACGACCGGGCGGTGGAATTTTTCGGCCTGCCGCATCAGGCGCAGCGCCTTGCGATAGCCCTCGGGCTGCGGCGCGCCGAAGCCGCGTTGGACGCGCTCTTTGGCGGTATGGCCCTTTTCGATCGCAATCACCGTCACCGGCGTAGCGCCGAGGTAGGCCAGGCCGCCGACGATGGCTGGGTCGTCCGCGTAGCGGCGGTCGCCGTGCAGCTCAAAAAAGCCGTGGAATACATTTTGTAAATAGTCCATGCCCGTCGGGCGCTTGGCCCCGCGGGCAATGCGGACGCGCTCATACGCCGTCGCCATGGCTCAGCCCTCCTTCGTGCATTGCAAGCAGCTGCGAAATGGCCTCCTTCTGCTTCGCGCGGGGGACGATGCTGTCCACAAAGCCGTGGGCGAGCATGCTCTCCGCCTTCTGGAAGCCCTTGGGCAGCGGCTTTTTCGTCGTCTGCTCGACGACGCGCGCCCCGGCAAAGCCGATGCCCGCGCCGGGTTCGGCGAGGATGACGTCGGCCTCCATCGCAAAGCTCGCCGTGACGCCGCCCATGGTCGGGTCGGTCAGCAGGGAAAGGTAGAAAAGGCCCGCGTCGCTGTGTCGTTTGACGGCGGCGCTGGTCTTCGCCATCTGCATGAGGGAGACAAGGCCCTCCTGCATCCGGGCCCCGCCGGAGACGGTCACGCCGATGACCGGAAGACGGTGTGCCAGCGCGTATTCAAACGTGCGTGTGATCTTTTCACCGACGGCGGCGCCCATGCTGCCCATCATGAAGTACGGCTCCATCAGGAACAGGGCGCAGGGATGGCCGCTGATGCGGCCCGTGCCGCAGACAACGGCCTCCGGCTCTTTGCTCGAGGCTCGGACCGTCTCGATCTTCTCCGCGTAGTTCGGGAAGCCGAGCGGGTCGCCGGTGACGACGTCCGCGAACAGCTCGGTAAAGCTCTCGCGGTCGGTCAGGTAGTGGAGCCGCTGGCGGGCGCTCATGCGGAAATGGTAGCCGCAGGGGCAGGTATTATAGTTGCTCCAGAGTGTGCTGATCGGGATGTCCCGGTGGCAGTTGGGGCAGTTCTTTTCCGGCTCGCTGGCGTCCGACTGCACGGGCGCGACGGAGCGTCCGCCGGATTCCAGCTCGTTTTTCGGCTGGAAGAGAAAGTTCAGAAACGGCATAATCAGCCCTCCATCATGGTCAGGTCATAGCGGCCGGAGGAAAAGCGCGGATCGGAGATGATGCGCAGCTGCTCGGCGATGTTGGTCTCGACGCCGTCGATGACCAGCTCACAGAGTGCGGCGCGCATCTTGCGCAGGGCCTCTTCGCGCGTGGCGGCGTAGACGATCAGCTTGCCGACAAGCGAATCGTAGAACGGGCTGACGGCGACACCCTGCACGAGGTAGGTGTCGAAGCGGACGAACGGGCCGCCCGGTACGTGCAGCAGCGAGACCGTCCCCGGCGAGAGGGCGTTAATCCGGCATTCGATGACCGCGCCCTTCATCGGGATGTCCGTCTGCGAAAAGGGCAGGCTGACGCCTGCCGCGGTACGGATCTGCCATTTGACAAGGTCGACGAGGGTGAGCATCTCGCTGACCGCGTGCTCGACCTGAAGGCGGACGTTCATCTCCATGAACCAGAGGTTCCCGTCCGGGTCGCTCAGGAATTCAAGCGTGCCCGCGCCCGTATAGCCGATGGCGCGGACGGCGTCCGCCACGGCGGCAAAGAGCGCTGTGCGCGTCTCGCTGTCGACCGCAGGGGAAGGGGATTCCTCGAGCAGCTTCTGGTGGCGGCGCTGGACGGAGCAGTCGCGCTCGCCGAGGCAGATGACATGGCCTTCCTCGTCGGCGAGGATCTGCACCTCGATGTGGCGCGCGGGATGGACGTATTTTTCAAGATAAACGGCTCCGTCGCCGAAGGCGGCTTCACTCTCGGCCACGGCCAGAGGATAGGCCTGAAGCAGCTCGCCCCGCGAATGGATGACGCGGATGCCGCGGCCGCCGCCGCCGGAGCGGGCCTTGAGCATGACGGGATAGCCGATGGCATCAGCCTCTTTGGCGGCCTGTTCGGCGGAGGAGAGCACGCCGGTGCCCGGGATGGGGCGGAGCGCCGTTTTGGCAAACGCCTCCTTCGTGCTGGTCTTATCGCTCAGGCGGGCCATGCATTCGGCGTCCGGGCCGATGAAGGCGATGCCGTTTTTCCGGCAGGCTGCGGCAAACTCCGCATTTTCGGAGAGGAAGCCGTAGCCGGGGTGGATGGCCTGCGCGCCGGTGAGCAGCGCGGCGGAGAGGATACGATCCTGACAGAGGTAGCTGTCCTTCGGCGAGGCCGGACCGATGCAGACGCACTCGTCGGCGAGGGCGACATGCAGGCAGTCGCGGTCGGCCTCGGAGTAGACGGCGACGGAGGCAATGCCCATCTCCTTGCAGGCGCGGATGATGCGGACGGCGATCTCGCCGCGGTTCGCAATCAGAATTTTAGAAAACATTCGATTTCTCCATCAGTGCGAAGGAAAACTCGGCTTTGACGGCGAGCTTATCGCCGACGAAGCCGCTGCCTTCGGCAAAGAAAAAGGGGCGTCTGGCCTTCGTGATGCGGCAGCGCGTCTCGAACAGGTCGCCCGGTCGCACCGGGGCGCGGAAGCGGACGTTGTTCAGCCCGGTATAGAGGGGCTGGAGATCGTCCGTCATCTCGCTTTGCAGCAGCACGCAGACCGACTGCGCCAGGATCTCACAGAGCATCACGCCGGGGACGATGGGGTTGCCGGGAAAATGGCCCTTCAGGAACCATGCGTCCTCGGGGATGCGGAAAAAGCCGTGCGCGACATCTTCTTCGCGCTCGACACGGTCGAGCAGGAGCATCCCGTCGCGGTGGGGCAATATGGTCATCAGTTCTTCGCGATCCATCTCAGCCCTCCTCATAGCGGAACAGCGGCGTGCCGTATTCGACGGCCTGCCCGTTCTGCGCGCAGATCTCGACGATCGTGCCGTCCTGCTCGGCGGTGATCTCGTTCATGAGCTTCATCGCCTCGATCACGCAGAGCGTGTCGCCCTTTTTGACACGGCGGCCTACCTCGACGAACGGCTCGGCGTCCTCGGCGGGTGCAGCATAGAAGATGCCGACCATCGGGGAGCGTACCTCGGACGAGGCCGGAGCTGCGGGCACGTCCTGCACGGCAGGCGCGGCGGCGGTCACGACGGCGGGAGATGCGGCACCTGCGCGCTCGAGGCGCACGACGCCGAGGTTTTCCTTGACCTCAAGGCCGGTCAGCCCAAGCTCCTGCATGAGGCGGGCGTATTTACGGATTTCAGCTTCGTTCATTGTTTCACCTCATTCTCTGGTGATCTAGATGGCGACTCCACCATCAACGCACAATACCTGTCCGGTGATGTAGTCCGATTGGAGCAAAAAGGCGACCGCGTCCGCGATCTCTTCCGGCTTTGCCATTCGGCCAAGCGGCACGGCTGCGCGGATCTGCTCATCGGTGAGGGGGAGGGCAGCGGTCATATCCGTCGCGACGAATCCGGGCGCGACGGCGTTGCAGGTGATGCCCTTGGGCGCCAGCTCGCGTGCGACGGACTTCGTCAGGCCGATGACGCCCGCCTTGGAGGCGGAATAGTTGGCCTGACCGGCGTTGCCGGCAACGCCCGCGACGGAGCTGATGTTCACGATGCGGCCGCGGCCCGTCCGCAGGAACAGGCGTGCGCAGTGCCGGATCATGTTGAAGGTGCCCTTGAGGTTCGTGCCGATCACGGCGTCAAAATCTGCCTCGCACATTGCGGCGACAAGACCGTCGCGCGTGATGCCGGCGCTGTTGACCAGCAGGTCGACACTGCCGAGCTCCGCCTTGACGGCGGCGACGGTCTGCTTGACGGCGTCAAAATCCGCCACGTTGCACTGGTACGCGCGGGCACGGACGCCGAGCGCTTCGCACGCGGCGCAGACCTCGTTCGCCTTTTCGGCGTTGCCCGCGTAGACGACGGCAATATCGGCCCCGAGCGCGGCCAGCTTTCTGGCACAGGCCGCGCCGATGCCGCGCGAGCCGCCGGTGATGAGCGCCACAGTTCCTGTCAGCATGGGGTGACCTCCTGCATGAGCTTCTCAAAATCTTCAGCCTTTTCTGCTGCAAACGTGCGGACGGAGGCGTCCGTCTTCGCAATCAGGCCGCAGAGCGTCCGGCCCGGCCCAAGCTCGAGGAACGTGGCGGCTCCGGCGGCGATCATGGCGCGAACCGAATCCTCCCAGAGGACGGGATGGTCGATCTGCCCGGCGAGCATCCCGGCGACATCGGCCCCGTAGGGCTGTGCCGTGCGGTTGGCGTAGACCGGGATCGCGGGGGCGTTCAGCTTCGCTGCGGCAAGATCCGCTGCGAATGAGGTCGCGGCTTCTGCCATGAAAGGCGAATGGAAGCCGCCGCGCACCTTCAGCGGGATGGCACGGCCTCCGGCGGCCTTGACCGCCGCGAGGAAGGCGGGCATCTGCTCCGCTGCAGCGGAGACGGTGATCTGGCCGGGGCAGTTGAAGTTGACGGGGTAGACCTCGGCAAAGTCCGCGCAGAGGGCTATGACGGCGTCTGGCGTGAGCTTCAGCACGGCGGCCATCGCGGTATCGCGGGCCTCTGCGGCCTTCTGCATGTGCTCCGCGCGGCGGCAGACAAGCGAAAATCCCGTTTCAAAATCCATTGCGCCGCCGTAGGTCAGCGCGGCCAGCTCGCCAAGGGAAAAGCCGGCGGCCATGTCGGCCCGGATGCCGACCTCGCGCAGCGCGGCAGCCGCCGCCAGCTCGACGGCGAACATGCAGGGCTGCGTGTTCTTCGTCTCGCAAAGCTCTTCCATCGAGGCGGAGAAGCACTGCGCCGACGTGCCGGGACGGAGGGCATCCGCTGCTGCGAACACTGCACGTGCGGCGGGGGAACGGTCAGCAAGTTCGCGGCCCATGCCGGGATACTGCGCGCCCTGACCGGAGAAAACGAAGGCTATTTTACCCATTTCGCGGCTCCTCTCAGGATGGGTTCGGCCTCTTCGACGACGCTGCGGACGATATCCGCTGCGGGTTCGACCTTCGTGACCATGGCCGCGATCTGGCCGGAGAGGAAGCAGCCTTCCTCCAAGTTGCCATCCTGCACGGCTTTGCGCAGCGCGCCGACGCCGAGCTGCTCCAGCTCGGCATCGGGCATGGCGCTGTATTCGGCCTTGCTGTAGTTCCGGGCAAAGGCAGTGCGCAGACTGCGCACGGGATGGCCGAGGCGTTTGCCGGTGACCATCGTGGCGAGGTCGCCCGCCTTGACGATCTTTTCTTTATACGTGGGATGGATGCTGCATTCCTCGGCAGAGAGGAAGCGCGTCCCCATCTGGACGCCGCAGGCGCCGAGCATCATCGCGGCGGCAAAGCCGCGGCCGTCTGCAATGCCGCCCGCCGCCAGAACCGGCAGCGTGGTCGCGTCGCAGACCAGAGGGACGAGCACCATCGTCGTCAGCTCGCCGACATGCCCGCCGCTCTCGCCGCCCTCGGCAATGAGGGCCGACGCGCCGAGGCGGGTCATCAGCTTCGCCATGGCGACGGAGGCCACGACCGGGATGACCTTGATTCCGGCGTCTTTCCAGAGCTGCATGTATTTCGAGGGGTTGCCCGCGCCGGTCGTCACGACGGCGACGCGCTCCTCCGCAGCCACCTGCGCAACTTCATCCGCGAACGGACTCATGAGCATGATGTTGACACCGAAGGGCTTTTCGGTCAGGGATTTGGCGATCCGAATCTGCTGGCGCACATAGTCTGCCGGGGCGTTGCCCGCAGCCACGACGCCGAGGCCGCCGCCGTTTGACACGGCTGCGGCCAGCTTGCCATCGGCGATCCACGCCATGCCGCCCTGAAAGACCGGGTACTCGATGCCGAGCAGATCGCAAAGTTCGGTATGGATCATGGCTTATTCCGCGTGCGCGACGACATAGTCGACCAGCTCGCCGACGGTCTCGACCTTCTGCGACAGCTCGATCTCGACGCCGATCTTGTCCTCAAGGTTCATCAGCATCTCGACGGTGTCGAGCGAGTCGATGCCGACATCCTGGAAACGGGTGTCACGGGTGACTTCGGCGGGATTGGAGTCGTTGCGCTCCGCGATCAGCTCTGCGATGGCCTGAAAAACTTTATCCGACATAATTAGGTTCCTCCAAAAAATAATTTTTAGTTATCACCGATAACCAATGGACATATTTTAAGTTATCACCGATAACTGATACGGAAAAATAAACAGCTATCAGTGATAACCGTGATAACTATTCTCAATTATACCATGTTTTCCGGCTTAGTCAAGCGCGGACGTTCACAGAATTTCGGGTTGACGGGTGCAGAAAAATTGCGTAAAATAAATAAAAACAGGAAGGCGGCGGATTGGAATGGGAGCAAAAGAGAATACGGGCGCTCGAAATACGCGCGAGGCGCTGATCCTCGCAGGTTTGGAAGAACTGAACGAATATGGTATCCAGCATTTTTCCACGCGCCGCGTGGCGAAGGCGTGCGGTATGTCGTGCGCGGCACCGTATAAGCATTTCAAGGATTCACACGAGTTCATCGCCGAGATCCTCGGCTATATCAATCGGCTCTACGACGCGGAGCAGACGGTGCTGCTGGAAAAGTGCAAGCATGACAGCGCACGGGAGCAGCTGGTGCAGGTGAGCATGCACTACATCCGCTTTCTGACAGAGCACCCGGCGTTTCGCCGGATCGTAATGCAGAGCTTTCAGGATTGCGACGAGGAATATCGCGTGCTGCGCGGGCAGATGAGCATCAAGACGTATGAGGTCGTATCGCGGTATTGCGAGGAAGTGCAGATGCCGCCGGATGTGCGTAAACGCAAGACGTTCATTGTCCGCGCGATCATCTACAGTGCGGCGCTGTTTTTTGACAACGGCGAACTGGAGTACAACGAGAAAAATATGGAGCAGGTGCGCGGGCTGTTGGAGCGCGAATTTGATCTGCCGTAAAAGATACCCCGTCCCGGGACGGGGATGTTTTTTGTGCAGCAATGGGCATTTACGGATGCGCTTTGTAGGGGCCGATGCCCTCATCGGCCCGTCTCCGCCGCAGCGGGAGCCACCCTCTTCGCGGGGGGCTTTGGGGCATGCGAAAACTTTAATCCTCAGGAAGAAGCAGACAGGCACAATAGCCGGACTCGGGCTGATAGCAGTGGATCGTCAGGTTCTGCTCAAGCTCGCGGCTGTAATCGCGCAGGGTATGGCAGCTGCCGTTGAGCGCGGTATCTGCACAGCTGACAAGCCATTTACGGTCGCCATCCGGGAAGACCTCGTAGAACGAGCGGTTTACCATGTTCTCGACGGGAACGCCCTCGACCACGGCCATCATGGGGTTGCAGTAGCGGAAGACAAAGTCGACGCCGTGGCCCGCCGCGTCGAACGTCAGCTCGATCACGCAGAAGGCGAGCGGAAGCGCATCCATCAGCGTGCATTTTTTCAGAAGGGACTTCGGCGCTTCGTCGCCGCGCTCGGACGAGAGAGGCATCAGCTCCTGACGGAGCAGCTTGTGCTCAGCCAGGTGGCGCTGGCGGCCCTGGAACGTGCGGCCGTCGGTCATGGTATAGACGCCGGCCCGGCTGATGTCGACGATCTGATCCTTTCGGACGGTGACGCCCTTGCAGATGTTGATAAAATCCTCGTCGCCCAGCCACGCGCGGATCTCCTTCTGCGGGATGCTGGTTGTGACGGTGCTGCCGTCCAGCAGGTGCAGCACCGTCCGCTGCTCCTCGCGGGTCAGGTAAAGAAGGTTTTCCGGGTCGATCTGGTAGCGGACGAAAAATCGGGCGATGTCTCTCATGGCTGACTGCTCCTTTGCGTTTCTCTTTCTCGATTTTTACTATAACGCCTGCGCTGCGGTTTTGCAAGAAGTAAATACTGATAACCAGAAAAATAGGTACGTTTTTTGTCACGGTTCCAAATACGTAGCGGGAAGGAGCTGGGAAACGTCAATGGGGCTGGTCGTTCGATCAGGCCGCTTGCAGGGCGGGAAATTTGTGATATTGTTTCGGATTTCTGCGGAAGAAGCCGCGAATGGTCAACAGCACGAACGCCGCGACCGCGAGATAATAGACCAGAAGGGCAAGCGGCCATGTACTGGTCTATGTGCTGGCAGACGGCGCGTGCTATGAGGCGTGCCCGACGGAAGATGGCTTCCAGCTCCTGATCTCGCCGTGCGAGTCGCTGACGGTCTATACCGTCTCCAGCGGCGAGGCCATCTGCTTTCAGGCTGTTCTCTCCGATACAAATCCCTGAGTGCCGCGAAGGAGGACGCTTATGAAAAAACAGTTGATCATCGCCGCATTGCTTCTCGCTCTGGCAGTGCTGGCCTTTATGCTTCTGTACACCGTCACGGTCTATCCCGCGTTTCAAAAGTCCGTCGGCTCTATCGACACGCTCCGGCAGGCGCTCCGCAGCGACGCGATCCTCTATCCCGCCGTGGAAGATCTTTTGCAGGAGCCGAACTATACACTTTCTCTGGATGGACGAACGGTTTTTGCCAAACCGGTCGGCTACGTGATTGACGGCACGGAACCCTATGCGGACACGGAGATCTACTACCTCTTCACCGGCAGTACAACGCCGCACTCCAGTCAAACTACTGTGGAAGAGATCGCATACCGGGATGTAGCCATCCGGCGCTGGGATCACGGCAATTTGAACGACAGCGGCGCGTTGTATCGTGTCAACCTGGCCTTTTCGCAGGATGGCTATTTCTATACGCTGTCCGCCTCGTTCGGCGGAGCTGCGCTGGAACCCGAGGCGCAGCTCACGCCCGAATTGCGCACCGCACTGGCCACGCATGCGCAGGACACGCTCCTATCGCAGTGCCAGCAGATGATCGACGGATTCTGAATCTCTAAATAACGCTCTATTTTTGCGCACCGGACGCGCTGTTCGCGCCGGCACGCAATTTTTTCTAATTTAGTATTAACTTTTTCTAACTAGTGAATATAATGCACTAGTGTAAGGACGAGATACCAAAGCGCAGCGGAAGAACCCTTTCATACTGTCCGCCGGTTTCGTACCGTGATGCCAGCGAACGTTCGCCGCAAGCTATCTTCTGTCCAATCTTTGATTTGAGGTGAACACGTGATGTAGCGCTATGGTTTCATCTGCCCATTTGTACAGGGCGTGGTAATGTTCCCGTGCGCTGCTGCGCGTCACGTCAAGTGTTCCAAAATCCGTCGCGCCGTCAAATGTCTGTTCACGTACCGGCGCGGGCAGGAGCGGAGGGCGGGTGCAGAGCCAGCAGAGATTGCGCTCGACCAACTCAACGATGAGCGTATCCGGCTGCACGTCATCCATCAGCGAAAGGTCGTATGGCATGGCGCGCGAAAACAGCGCCACGCCGAAGTCCTCGGCCAGATCGGCATGCAGCGCATTGCCGAACGAATCGCGGAACATCAAAAGCGTGCCGGAGGCGGCGGAGCTGGTGCGGATGCGCTGGTCGTCTGCGGCGTGAAAATCGTCCGCATAGGAAAAGCTGCGCGCGTGCGCAAGGGCAGGGCCGTCTTCTGTGCGCGATGAGGCGGGATAGAGCATCTCAAAGAGGTCGCCGCGGTGCGGCTGCATCGTGAACGCCTCGCTGGCCAGCGCCGAGTCGCGCCCGAGCGCGGACAGAATCTGGTCGTGCGCCAGCGCCGAGCCGTAACCGTTCCAGTGGCTGTCGGTGCGGTAATAGGTCAAAGAATTCGCATTGCGGAGGACATCACGCACGTCGCAAAAGGGGACGCCCTGCTCGCGCAGCGAGGCGAGCAGACGGTCGAGATTGCGCTCTGACGTGGAGCGTACATAGCGCGCGGGCATGAATTCCGGGTAAACGGTGTTTTTGTTCGGCGCGCAGACGAACAGCAGCTGCGCGCCGCGTGAGGCGGCGTATTCCTGCATCAGCGCGAGATTACGCGCCGCACACCAGAGCTGCCGCTCCGTCATGGCGCTGCTGCCGGTGAAATCGCCGAGTGTGTCGGCATAGTAGAGCCAGCCGTCCGTGCCGAGCAGGACATCGTCTGCGGCGGACTCGTGAAAGACTGCGGCCCGCACGGCGGCGTCCGCCGTGATCAGCTCCTGCCGCAGGCCGAAGCGGCCCGCAAAATAGTCTGCCGCGTCGGAGAGCACATCCCAACTGACGGACGTGCCGGTATAGAGGCGCGGCTTTGCGGCGAGACGCTCATTCGCCCCGGCGGACGACGGCCCGGCCAGCAGAAAAATGGCCAGCGGCGCCAGGCAGAGCAGGAAGAAGAGGAGACAGAGGAACTGCTTCAAACGGTTTTGTTTCATATCCGCACCTCAGAAACTGGCATAGATGAACGGCTGGAACGAATTTGCAGCCAGCGTCATCAGGCAAAGCAGGAACAGCAGAAGCGCCAGTGCGCCGCGCAGCGCGGCAGCGCCGTCTCCACACAGCTCCAAAGTCCGTGCCACAGGCCCCAGAGCACGAACGTCAGGCCGTTTCCGTGCCAGAGGCCCGTGGCGAGAAAGACGAGGAGCTTGTTGCACATCGTGCGCAGCGTGCCCCTCCGGTTTCCGTCAAGCGGAATGTAGAGATAATCGCGGAACCAGCCGGACAGGGACATGTGCCACCTGCGCCAGAAGGCGCTGAGGCTTGCAGCGCAGTAGGGGTAATTGAAGTTTTCCGGCAGCCGAATCCCAAACAGAAGACCGAGACCGACAGCCATGTCGCTGTAGCCGGAGAAATCGAAATAGAGCTGAAGGCAGTAGCAGACTGCGCCCGTCCAGGCGCAGAGCGCGTCAAAGCCGCTCTGGGCATACACCGCGTTTGCCAGCTCCGCTGCCGCAGCGGCAAGCAGCAGTTTTTTCGCCAGTCCGCAGACGAAGCGGCAGACGCCGTCGAACGCGCTGTCCCAGCTGGCGGTGCGCACATCAAGGGATTCTCGAACATCGGAGAGTTTCATGAGCGGCCCGGAGACGAGCTGCGGGAAAAACGTGAGATATTGCAGCAGCTGGCGGAAGCTGCGCGTGCCGTGTTCGGGGCTGCGGTAGACGTCGACAACGTAGCTGATTGCCTGAAAGGTGTAGAACGAAATGCCGAGCGGCAGCGTGCCGAAGGATTTATACGCGGCCAGCACCGCAAGGTCGACCGTGATGCAGGCGGCCAGCACGGCTTTCCGTCCTTTTTTCCGCGTGAGCAGGAAGACACCGGAAAAATAGTGCAGCACGCAGGAGGCAAGCAGCAGCGGAAGATGGCGCAGGTCGCCAAAGGCATAGAAAATCAGACCCGCCGCGATGAGCAGCGCGTTTTTTGCGCGCATGGGCCGCAGCAGGTGATATGCCGCCAGCACCAGCGGCAGAAACGCAAACAGAAAGATGGGGGAAGAAAAATTCATTGCAGATCCCTCTTAAAACTTGCGCCGCCGCAGCGCGGCGGCGCTTGTCGTTTATTCCGGGAAGTAATAGCGGAAGCCGCGGTAGACGCTGCCGCCGTCGTCCGGCATACGGAACGCATCGATCTCGCCCTTACCGAACTGGTACAGATACGCATATTCCAGCTGTACGTCGTGCAGATATGTCCCGTCGGCCTCGTCGATCATCGTCTAGGCATGGTCGTTGTCCGGGCGCGATTCATGCCCCGCGACGACATAGCCTGATAGCCGAGCCGCCGCGCGCAGTACATGAACGTCGCGGCGAAGCAATAGCAGTTGCCCTTGCGCTGCTGCAAAAAGGCTTCTGCCGCTTCCTGTGCCCAGTCGGTCGTGCCGGCGTCGTAATGCGCCATGGAAAGATACTTGAAATTGTCGCGGATGTAGTCAAACACGGCCTCCAGCCGCGCCGCGCTGTCCGCGCCGGTGGCCGGGGTACTGTCCTGAAGCAGCTGCCAGATGCCCTCGTCCAGCTCCGCGCTTCCGCTGGTATAGCGGCCGTCTGCGCCGAAGGTGAGATAACCCTCGCTCCCGTTTTGGAGCAGTGACTGGTCATCCTGCACAAAATAGAGCGCTTCTCCGTCGTCGTACAGTCCGGCATCCGGTGTATTGAGCGCAAAGCCGTCCTCGCCGGTGTGGTAGTACAGAATCCCGTTGCATTCATTCAGGCCGTGGACGAAGGGGAAGAGGCTCCCGTCCGGCTGGAAAACATACCATGCGCCGTCCAGCTCCGTCAGGCCGGAACCGGTGACGGGCGCGCCGTTCTGATCATCATACGCCGTGCCGTCCTGTAGATGGACGCTGTCCTCCGGTGTATCCACGGTGGGTTCCGCTGGCGCGTCTGGCGTGGGATCAGGCGTCAACGGAATGGGTGTCTGGTCGGAGGGTGACGCTGCGGGCGCATCGGGCAGGGGAGCAGGCAATTCCTGTGCGCGGCACGCGCAGAGCGTCAGCGCAAGCAGGAGCAGTAGGAAAGAAAGGCGTTTCATCCGAAATTTATGCTCCTTCTAATCCGCACGATCCTCCGGCACGTCGAGCAGGAGGGAAGCGGGGCAGCGTTCCGCGGCTTCCGCATCCGGAAGACGGCCAAGCGCGCGGTTGAGCAGGACGGCAGCCTGTGCGCGCGTGAGCGTGGGCTGCGGAGGATCTTCGGACAGCTCGTCCGGCTGTTCCGCCGGCAGCTCCTCCGGAGTTGAGGCGGCTGCGATCTCATTGCAAGCAGCAGTCAGCGCCTCGGGCGCTTCGTCATCAGGGAATTGCAGTGCGGCGCAGAGGGCATCGATAAATTCTGTCAGCTTGGCAGCCTCCTCCGGCCGGAACAGGTCTTCGTCAGGGGAGAAGTAAGCGGCGGCACGGCACACGGCCTCGTAATACCATGCCTCCGGCGCAACATCGCCATAGGGGCACGGCGGAAGCTCCGCTTCCGTATTCTCCGGCCCGGCGGTCAGATTGCAGAGCAGCTGCGCACATTCTGCGCGCGTGAGCGGCTTGTCCGGGCGGAAAAATCCATCCGCGGCGCGCATATAGTTTTGATGGAAGCTGTTGTATTCGATCTCCGGTTCTGGCTCTGGAAGCGGTTCGGCTTTGACAGGTTCTTCCGGTGCGGCGGAGGCTGTGGCAGCCGGGAAGGGCGGCCGGGGCGTGCTGGTCTGCGGCACGGGCCTTGGCATGAGCATTGCGGCGAACAAGGTCAAGGGTGCATACGCAGCGCTGCTCTATGGCGGGAGCGTGAATCCGGAGAATGCGCCGGAGCTGATCCAGCGCGAGGACATCGACGGATTGTTCATCGGCCGCAGCGCGTGGCAGGCGGACAAGTTTGAGGCAATCATTCGGACCGTCTTGCCGCTCTGGCGGGAAAAATAGGTAATTTCCAAAGAAAGAACCAGCGTTGAAGTGATCTGCTGTCACTTCAACGCTGGTTCTTCAGATTCGGTGCACAAGCATCAGAAATCCAGGCTCATTGATACTGCTCTTGTAAATATAAGCTCGCGCGGGACTGGATGTGTTCCGCGGCCTGTCCCACGGAGCAGCCGCCCGCGAAGTAGACCGCGGCCTCCTCCTGCAAAATTTCCTCCAGCGCCGGATCGAGTCCTTCCAGCACCGTGGTCTCGTCCAGCAGCGCGCAGAATTGGTCTGCGTCCGTCTGACTGAGTTCCTGAACGTTTCCGCGCCAGTCCGTCCGTTCCCCGGCGCGATACGCCTCCAGTTCCGAGCGCAGAAGCTCAGCATTTGCCGGGAGCATGTCCTCCTGCAAATACGAGAAACAGAACGTCAGAAACGCCTTCGCCCCGTCCAGATCGCGGCACTGCGGGCTGACGCCGAGGGACGAGAGGACGCGATAGCCGCTTCCAACCGAGCCGTCCGCCGTCGGATAGCCGATGTAGGTGTAATCCGGCGCGCCGAACCAGTATTCCTCGGCGCTCTTACTGCGCCCGGCCAGCTGGCCGATGGAGTTCGTCCACGAGAGCGTGACGAGTGTGCGCTCCCGCTCGGCGGGCGTCGAGCCGTCGCCGCCCCACGCGCGGCACCAGGCGAGGAGATCGCAGAAGCTCTGCGTCTCAAAATCGCACGCCGCAGAGGCTTTGTCCACATGCGCCCCGAGGCAGTAGGCCGCGCAGAGCGCGAAGAGGTTGCCCGGCGTGTTCCATGAGTCGAGCGGAACCCATCCTTCCGGCATCTGCCGCTTTGCTGCCTCCAGATCTGAGAGCGTGACGCCAGACTCTGGAAACAGGCTCGACGGGCCGATCAGCGTGTCGACCTCGACGGTCAGCGGCAGCTGATAGAGCTTCCCGTCCTCGGTCAGCAGATCATAGAGATTCGGCAGAAGGCTGTCGGCTGTGAATTCGCTGCCCAGCAGCGGCAGCAGATCGGCCCCGACGTCCTCCGCCGCGAGCGGCGGGGCGTTGTATCCGGCCATATAAAAGGCGTAGAGATCGGGGGCCTGACCGGCGGCGATCTGTGTGCGGAGCTGGTCGGCGGGCGCGTAATCGGTATAATTGGAATCGGAGTAGATCTCGTAATCAACACGGAATTTGTCCTGGCTCCGGTTAAAATCCTCGATCATCGTGGTGAATTGCGGCATCATGGCGTCTCCGGCGGCGATCGCAAGCGTGAGCACTGTTTTTTCAGGCGCCGGGCCGGGCACTCGGCGCAGGATGGCCAGCTCCGTGTCGTCCGGCGCGTAGAGGGCGAAGCCAAAGTCGGTCTGGAAGAGCTGGCTGGCCGTGTTCTTCAGGCCCTGTTCCTGCCAGCTGACGAGGACTTCCGCGGCGGTCAGCTCCACCGTCTCGGCGTCAATGCTCTTGCTGCTGCCGCAGAGCAGACGGCCATCCGCGGCGAGGCCGAGACCGGTGAGATTTGTTTCGCAAGGCAGCGTATCTGTGGGCGCAAGCGTCTCGGGCGCGAAGCGGCGCAGCTCCGGCAGCGGGGTTGCGCCATAGCGGTCGCGCGTCAGGACGCAGAGCGTCCCGCCGGAGAGGGCCATTGCCTCGTAGGCCCAGCCGTCGTCCGTCTCGGCGGTCTGCCGTGCGATCTCCGCGCCGGTCTTGTCCAGCAGGACGAGCAGGGAAGAGCTGAGCAGCAGGAAGCCCGTCTCCGTCGCGCGGAGCTGTGAAAAGCGCGCGCCGTTTTCGGCGTAGATCGTTTGCAGCAGGATCGTCTCCTGCATCGTCCCGGCGCTGTCATAGTGCGTGAGGGCAAGCTTGCCGATGGTCGTGGACTCGGAGAAGTGGACGGCACCATGTCCATCCGCGTAAGCGCCAGGCAGACTCCCGCTCAGCAGCCAGAAGCCTCCGTCGCTATCCAAACCAAGTGCATAAAGATATTCCGCACCGTCCGGCAGCGGCAGCGCCTCGGCTTCGCCGTCGAGCGGCATCCGAGCCAGCGCGAGTCCATCCTCGGTGAAGCCGCCGACAAGGATCGCGTCGCCCAGAACGGTCAGGGCCGTCGCGGACAGGAGCGGCGCGGGCAGCGGAAGCGTCTGATATTCATAGTGAAATTCGCCGCCAGTGGATTCAACTGGCGCGGCGGTGGAAGCGCTGTCCAGTGTTGTAGTTGGCTGCGCGTCAGGCAGGGAAACGGTCGTCACCTCGTGCGGCGCGGCACAGCCGCAGAGCAGCGCGAGCAGCAGAAAAACGGCAAAGAAGGGTCGGAATTTGTTCATTTCATAACCTCCAGACAGAAAAGAGGGGGCGATGCGGCCGCATCGCCCGGCGGTCGTTTGTGTATGGTTGCTGGAGCCGAAACCTCCTTTCTGCGACAGACTATTGCAATCGTCTAAAATGAGACTATCACAATCGTCTGGAAAAGTCAAGCGCTCTTGACAGATTTGGACGAATGTGATAGTCTGAAACCAACAACAGGCAGGAGGGAGACCATGAAGCTGTTTGATTCGGAATGGAAGGTCATGGAGGTGCTCTGGCAGGAGGATGACCTGACGGCGAAGGAAATTTCGCTGCGGCTGGCGGAGTCCATCGGCTGGAACAAGAACACAACGTATACCGTTCTCAAGAAGTGCATCGACAAGGGCGCGATCGAGCGGCGGGAGCCGAATTTCGTCTGCCATGCTGCCATCACCAAGGCACAGGCGCAGAAGGAGGAGGCCGATTCGCTGCTGGACAAGGTGTTCGGCGGTTCGGCGGAGCTGCTGTTTGCGTCGATCCTGTCGGATCGTCCGCTCTCGAAGGAGGAAGCCGCGCGGCTGCGCGCGCTGGTGGAGGAATACGAGGCATGAAGGGGATGCAGGCGGCCATGCTCGGTGGGAGCGCGATGATCCTGCTCGTCCTCGCGCTGCGGCTGCTCCTGAAAAAGCATCTGCCGCGGCGGCTGTTCCCGGCGCTCTGGTGCGCGGCGGCGGTGCGGTTACTGCTGCCGATCGAGATCCCGACGCGCTGGAGCGTCTGGAATCTGCTGCGCGGCGCGGAAGTTGCGCAGACCGGAAGCACAGGCGCGGCCATCCCGTTCCCGGCCCTGACGCAGGCCGTGGAAACAGCGACGGTGCAGACGGAAAAGGCCGGAGCGGTCAACCCCATTTTGCTGATCTGGGCGGTCGGGATGGCGCTGCTCGCGGCGTATTTTATCCTTGGATACGCGGTAATGGTGCGCCGGCTTCGCGGAACGCGCCTCGCGCCGCAGCCGTCTGTGGATGCGCTGCTGGATCGGTTCCACTTTGCGCGCGATCCGCGCATCTGCCGCACGGCGAACCGCCGCGCGCCGCTGACGTTCGGCGTGCTCCGGCCGACGGTGCTGCTCCCAGAAGATCTGGAAACTGAGACGGCGCAGTTTCAACTGGTGTTAGCGCACGAACTGGCGCACATCCGGCGGAAGGACTGCCTGCGGAAGACCCTGTTTGCGGTCTGCCTCTGCCTGTACTGGTGGCATCCGCTGGTCTGGCTCATGACGGTGCTGGCAGGCCGCGATATGGAGCTGGCCTGTGACGAGGCGGTCCTGCGCGCGCTCGGGCCGGTGTGCAAAAAGGCGTATGCGCTGACGCTGCTCGATATGGCGCAGCGGCGGCCTGCGCCCGCGCCGCTTTGCAGCGCCTTTGCACGCAGCCGCGCGGAGGAACGCATCCGCGCGATCCTGCAATACCGGCGCGTCCCGGCCTGGGCCGGGATCTGCGCGGCGGTGCTGTTCGCGCTCTCAGCCAGCGTTTTTGCGACACAGGCGACTGCTCCGATCCGGACGGCACAGCCAACCGTGCAGAATGTCGAAGCCGTTCCGGCCGTGCAGGCTTTGGCGAAGCCGGACGTCCGCTACATCGAGGCGGAGATCGTGCCGCTCGCGGCGGCGGAAGCGCCGAAATATGTCTGGCCGTTGGAGAATGCGGACGCTGCGGTGACAGATCCCTATGGGATGCGCGTGCATCCGTTGACCAAAACGGAACAATTCCATTCCGGCATCGATCTGGCCGCGGAGGGTGGAGAGAACGTGCTGGCCGTCGCGGATGGAACCGTCCTCGATTGCAGCTACAACGAGGCCTACGGCTACGTCCTGACGCTGGGCCACGCGGACGGCGTCCAGACGCAGTACGCCCATCTGCGTGCATTTCTGGTCAGCCCCGGCGACACGGTCGTGCAGGGACAGGCGGTCGCGCTCGTGGGCGCGACCGGCTGGGCCACGGGGCCGCATCTGCACCTCGGCGTAGTGGTGGACGGCGAGTTCGTCGACCCGCTCGCGGCGCTCAGCGGCGAACGGGAATAAGGGGAGTATCAGAAGCGACAATAGCCTGCACCTGAGAGGTTCTCAGGTGCAGGCTCATTTTTGATCGCGCGTTATGAACGATCAGCTTCACGGAATGGCAGATAGTCGATGAATTTGCGGGCGGCGGGCGTCAGATGCGCCGCGTGCTTCATCGCCAGCCCGATGGAACGGTAATACGGCTCTTTCAGCGGGCGGATCTCAAGCCGGTACGGGATGCGCCGCAGGATCATATCCGGCAGGATGCCGACGCCCATCCCGCGCTCGAGCATGGCCATGATGGCAAAATCCTCCCATGTTGGGCTGTCGACGCTTTGCAGCTCGATCCCGATTTTTACGATCGTCCTGTTCTGTGATGCTTTCTCCGGCCTGTTCACAACGGAGACCGCTGTGATCGAGTACGCCGCCGTGCGCATCCTGTGCATCCTGCTCTTTGAGCCGGTCTGCAATCTGTATGAGATCCCAGCGGGCGTCCTGCGCGGCAGCGGTCATGCGTTCTACCCTGCGATAAGCACCATGATCGGAACCTGCGCCTTCCGTATCCTCTGGATCTGCACGGTATTTCAGGCAAACCCCGCACTCCCGATGCTGTATCATGCGTTTCCACTTTCATGGGCCGCAACGATTCTGCTGGTCAATTCCGGTTTCCTCGCCATACATCCCCTGCGAACGACCAGCAGGGCGGCGCGAAGTTCGCAGCAGGCGTGATTTTACGGGCGCCCGGCATTGCAAGCAAGGCGAATTTGTGGTAAACTGTTCACGATAACAAAGAAGGAGCTTTTGTCATGAAGCTGATGATTTTGGACGGGAACAGCATCATCAACCGCGCATTTTACGGCGTGCGGCTGTTGACGACCCGCGAGGGGCTGTATACCAATGCGATTTTTGGATTTTTGAACATTCTGGAAAAGCTACGGAACGAGGAACAGCCGGATGCGCTGGCCGTGGCGTTTGACCTTAAGGCGCCGACGTTCCGCCATCTGCAATATGAGGGCTATAAGGCTACGCGGCACGCGATGCCGGAGGAGCTGGCACAGCAGATGCCGCTGATGAAGGATGTGCTGCGCGCGATGAACATCCCGATCTTCGAGTGTGAGGGCTGGGAGGCCGACGACATCCTCGGCACGGCGGGCAGGATCTGCGCCGCGTCGGACTGGGACTGCGTGATCGTCACGGGCGACCGCGACAGTTTGCAGCTCGTGGCGGAGCACGTGTCGGTCAAGCTCGTCGTGACCCGCGGCGGGCAGACGAACACGACGCTGTATACGCCGGAGGTCTTCGAGGCGGAGTATGGCTTCGCGCCGATCCGGATGATCGACCTCAAGAGCCTGATGGGCGACAGCTCGGACAACATTCCGGGCGTGGCGGGCGTCGGCCCGAAGACGGCGACGCAGCTGCTCGTGCAGTATGGCACGCTGGACGGCGTGTATGCGCATCTGGACGAATTGAAGGACTCGGTGCGCAAAAAGCTCGAGGCCGGGCGCGAAAACGCCTACCTCTCCTACGATCTTGCGACGATCCGCTGCGAGGCGCCGGTCGACTTCCGGCCCGAGGACTGCCTCGTGCGCGAGGCGGACAACGATGCGCTGTGGGCGCTGTTCCAGAAGCTCGAATTTTCGCGCCTTGCAGCGCGCTATCATCTCCATCCACCGAAGCCGGCGGAGCCGGAGGTCTATGAGGGCGAGTGTCAGTCTGAGATCGTGACGGACGCGGCGCGGGCCGAGGCACTGCTGCGGCAGTTTGCAGAAAAAGAACGGGTATTTTTGCTGTTTTCGGCCGATCATTCGTCCGTGGCGGTCATGGATGACGGAGATACCGCATGGCTTTTTTCCCGGAAGGCGCTTGGCGAGGGATATGAGGCGTTCCTGCGCGGACTCTGCGCGGGGAACATCCGGAAGGTGACGCACGACGTCAAGGAGACGATTCGGTTCCTGCTGGGGCAGGATCTGCCCATCGAGGGCTTCTGCTTTGACACAGCGCTGGCGGGCTATCTGCTCGATGCGACGCAGGGAAGCTATACGGTCGACCGGATGTTCGTGCAGTACTGCGGCAGTCAGATCGGCCTCGCGGACGAAAAGGAACTGGGCGAGGCGGCGGTTACGGCGAATCTGTTCGCGCGGACGGCGGCGGTCGCGGCGCTCTATGCGGTGCTGCCCGCGAAGCTGGAAGCGCAGGGGATGCAGGAGCTGTATTATGACATGGAGCTGCCGCTCTGCGCGGTGCTGGCGCGGATGGAGACGGCGGGCGTGCTCGTCGACCAGCTGGCGCTGGTCGCGTTCGGCAATATGCTCTCGGAGCGGGTCGCGGCCTGCCAGGAGCTGATTTTCGGCTATGCGGGCGGGGAGTTCAACATCAACTCGCCGAAGCAGCTCGGGGAGCTGCTGTTTGAAAAGCTGGGACTGCCTGCGATGAAGAAGACGAAAAGCGGCTATTCCACGAACGCGGAGGTGCTCGAAAAGCTGAAAAACAAGCATCCGATCGTGCAGGCCATTCTGGACTATCGGATGCTGGCCAAGCTGAAATCGACGTATGCCGACGGCCTTGTGAAGGAGATCGCGGACGACGGGCGCATCCACACGACGTTCCAGAACATGGTGACGGCGACGGGGCGTCTCTCGTCCACGGAGCCGAATTTGCAGAATATCCCTGTGCGGACGGAGCTTGGCAGTGAGATCCGCCGGATGTTCGTCCCGGCGGACGGCTGCGTCTTTGTCGACGCGGATTACAGCCAGATCGAGCTGCGCGTGCTCGCGCACATTGCGGATGACGCGCGGATGCAGGAGGCGTTCCGGAGCGGGATGGACGTCCACACGGCGACGGCGGCGCAGGTCTTCGGCGTGGAGCCGGAGCAGGTCACGCCGCTCCAGCGGCGGCACGCGAAGGCCGTCAATTTCGGCATTGTCTACGGCATTTCGGAATTTTCCCTCGCCGAGGACATCGGCGTGACGCGCAAGGAGGCCAAGGCGTATATCGAGTCGTATCTTGCAAATTATTCCGGTGTGCGCGCGTATATGCACGACATTGTCGCAAAGGCGAAGGAGGACGGCTATGTGACGACGCTCTTCGGCCGGCGGCGCGATCTGCCGGAGCTGAAGAGCAGCAACTTCAACATCCGTTCGTTCGGCGAGCGAGTGGCGCTCAACACGCCGATCCAGGGCACGGCGGCGGACATCATCAAGCTGGCGATGCTCCATGTCGACACGGCGCTGCGTCAAGCAAAGCTGCGCGCGCGGCTCATTTTGCAGGTACACGACGAGCTGATCGTCGAGTGCCCGGTGGAGGAGGCCGAGACGGTGCGAAAGCTCGTGGCGGAACAGATGGAGCACGTGATGACGCTGAAGGTGCCGCTGCTGGCCGAGGCCAAGATCGGAGAAAGCTGGTATGCGGCGAAATGAACTGGAACATTCGGGCCATGACCGCGGCGGATGTGCCGCAGGTCGCGGCGATGGAGCGGGCGTGCTTTTCCGACCCGTGGCCGGAGCAGGTGATCGCAAAAGAACTGGAAAACGAGCTGAGCCTCTGGCTCGTGGCAGCGAAGGGCGAAACGGTCCTCGGCTACGTCGGGAGCCAGACCGTGCTCGAAGAACTGACCGTGCTCGGCGAGGCGGATATGATGAATCTGGCCGTTGGCGCGGAGCACCGGCGGCAGGGGATTGCGGCGGCGCTGGTCAATGCGCTGTGTGCGGCGCTGCGGGCAGAAAATGGCGCGGAGCTGCTGACGCTCGAGGTGCGCGACTCCAACGAGGCGGCCATCCGCCTCTATACTGCACTCGGCTTTGCCGAGATCGGGCGGCGGCCCAATTATTACTTCCATCCGAAGGAGGATGCGCGCATCCTCAGAAAGGACTTGACGGCATGAACATTCTGGCAATCGAATCTTCCTGCGACGAAACGGCGGTTGCCATCGTGCGCGACGGGCGCGAGGTGCTGACGGACTGCATCTCCTCGCAGGTGGAGCTGCATAAACTGTATGGCGGCGTGGTGCCTGAGATCGCGTCGCGTAAGCACATCGAGGCCATCTACGGCCTCGCGGATCAGGCGCTGGAGCAGGCACAGCTTACGCGCGGGGACATCGACGCCGTGGCCGTGACGTATGCGCCGGGGCTGATCGGCGCGGTGCTCGTCGGGGTGAACTTCGCGAAGCTCGCGGCGCTGGGCCTCGGGGTGCCGCTCGTGCCGGTACATCATATCCGGGGGCATATCGCGGCAAACTATCTGGCCTATCCGGAGCTGGAGCCGCCGTTTCTCTGTCTCGTCGTGTCCGGCGGGCACAGCATGATCGTCGACGTGCAGGACTATACGAAGTTCCGCATCCTCGGCTCGACGCGCGATGACGCGGCGGGCGAGTGCTTTGACAAGGTGGCGCGTGTGCTCGGCATGCCGTATCCGGGCGGCGCGGCGCTCGACCGCATGGCGCAGGCCGGCGACGCGGAGAAATATCCGCTGCCGCACACGAAGCTCAACGGCAATCCGCTCGATTTTTCGTTCTCCGGGTTGAAGACCGCCGCGCTGAACCTCATCCATCAGCATGAGCAGAAGGGCGAGGAGATCGACGTGCCGTCGCTCTGCGCGTCGTTTTCCAAGGCGGTCAGCGAAATGCTCGTCCCGCGGACGATGCAGGCGCTGCGCGAGACCGGGTACCGCAAGCTCGCGATCGCGGGCGGCGTGGCCGCGAACTCGTGGATCCGCGGGGAATTTGAACGGGAGTGCGCCAAGCTCGGCGCGGCGCTCTACAAGCCGCCGCTGAAGCTCTGCGGCGACAACGGCGCGATGATCGGCAGTCAGGGCTATTACGAATACCTCGCCGGGACACGCGCCGGTCAGGAGCTGAACGCCTTTGCCACACGGCCCATCTCCATGGACTATTCCGAATAAACGCGAAAATCGCCCTCTGTGTCGAAAGCGGCACAGAGGGTTAATGTTTACAATTTGATGACAAGATTCCTGCAAATTATGCGTTATGTAAACAAGTTTCGCGGTTTCGTGTGCGAAAGTGCTTCGTTTGCAGAACCTGACAAATTTTTAGAAAAGTCCGGAAGGACTTGATATACAAAGGAAAAATCGCTGTGGACAAAATTGTGGACAATGTGAATAACTTGGTGCAGGCCATAGAGAATTATGGTTATGGTCAACAACTGCTTTTTCAGGGGGACTTCACGGAAGCGGCGCTGTGAAGCGGAAACGGCGGGCAGCGTCGACCGTCTTCGGAATGGCCCGACAACGCAGTATAAAAAATACCGTGAAGGTTTACACCTTCACGGTCAAGAGGAATGGAAAAATGAAAAAGAAGTCGCACAGATAGTCTGTACGGCTTCTCATTCTTTCATACCTGAGATTCAAAAAATTCTTCTTGCACCCACATAGCGGCTCGCGTAGAACGAATCGGAAAGATCCGTGATCTTCACGCCGCCCGCAGCCGCGTGGATGAACTGATTGTCGCCGGTGTAGATGCCGACGTGTGTCGCCGCGAGGGACGAGGAATATGTATTGTTGAAAAACACCAGATCGCCAACCTGAAGATTCGTGACCGCACTGCCGTTTGAGAGCTGCTGCGCCGCCGTGCGCTTGATCGTGTAGCCGAGCTGCTTGCAGAGATACTGCGTGAAGCCGGAACAGTCAAAACCGCTCGGCGTCGTGCCGCCCCAGACATAGGGCGTGCCGAGATACTGCTTCGCGAGGTCGACCAGCTGCTGCCCGGCGGAGACCGCGCCGCCCGTGTTCGTCTTCGGCTTTTCCGTCAGCTCCAGAAGGTCGCTCCGGATATAGCCGGTCAGGCCATTGTACTGCACCTTATACCAGCCGCAGTTGAAGCCGATGATGTATGCCTTGTCGCCAGCGTTCAGCGTGGCCGCAAGATCGCTCGCCGGGTCGGGCTTGGCGCGCATGTTGACCGACGCGTCCACGACCTTGCCATAGCCAAGCTCTACGTTTTCCCGTTCCTTGAACGTCACATAGCCCTTGGCCATATAGCCGATCTGCAAATTGTAGTCGACGAGGTAGAAATCGCCGGATTCGCGGATGATGACCACGTTGTCGCCGTAGGAGGCGTTGTCGAGAATGTCCGCCTCGGTGCTGGGCTTGGCCCGCAGGCGCAGCCCGTTCGTCTCTACGATGCCGATGCCGGTTTTCAGTTCAATGGCCTGCGCGGAACAGAGCAGGGCCAAACAGACGCCGATGGTCAGCGTCAACGTTCTGATGAGTTTCTTCATATCTGTTCTCCCAAATCCCCAATGCGCTGTCTATCGAAACGTTACTTGTTTGCCAGCGCCCGCTTCAGCCACACACAGCCAACATCCAACGCCGTGTAGAAGCCGTCTTTTTCGGATTTTTTCACGATGCGGTCCCGCGCTCTCGCGTTGGGATCGGTAAGCTGAAGTTCCACGGAGACCTTGCTTGCAATGTCTTCACCGTTCACCTTTTTCGTCTCCAGAATTTGCAGCATCACAATATGCGAATCGGCCATCGAGCCGTAATATACCACGTTATCCTTTCGCATCAGGGGCTTGCCCTTGTAGGTCAGGATCGATTTTTCCTCTGCCATAGATACCTCCTGCATACATGTAACCAAATTGTAACACGTTGTCACTTAATTGTCAACGTCTGTGCGCGGATTTTTGCAATTTGGCCCGAAATTCAAAAAATGCCTGGGAATTTGGATGTTTTGGGTTGGGAGAATATACGATTATGATTATTATACCAAAAAACGAACCGGAAAGCAAGGAAAAGCAGACGGTCAATATGACCGTCTGCTAAAACCCTTTTGAAGTTCTCTTACTCGAACAGATAATGGCGCACCAGCTCCTGTAACAGCTCATCGCGGTCGAGCTTGCAGATGAGGCTGCGCGCGTTGTTATAGTTGGTGATATAGGTCGGGTCCTCAGACAGCAGATAGCCCACGATCTGATTGATCGGGTTGTAGCCTTTTTCGCTCAGCGCGCCGTAAACCGCGGTGAGGATCGCTTTCATTTCTTCTGTCGTGTCATCGGGAACTACAAATTTGATCGTATTGTCATCCATGCTGTGCAGCCTCCTTTGCTGTTTTCTGTCACCATCATACTATACTTGCCGAACATTGTAAACAGGGGGAACATTTCATTTGTGTTACAAGTTTGTCCACGCCACAGTATATGGTATTAGAGACTGCAATATTCAGGCCGCAGGATTCAGCGCAGCACGACGTCCAGCTTTTCGCGCAGCGCGTCCAGCACGCGGTTGACGGTGTTGACGGAGTCCTCGTCGGTCAGCGTCCGGTCGTCGGCGCGCAGCTCGAGCGAGAAGGCAACGCTCTTTTTGCCCGGTGCGATGCCGGGGCCGCGATAGATGTCAAACAGGTCGATCTTGCGCAGCAGCTTGCCGCCCGCTTCCGCAATGCAGTCCTCCAGCGCGCCGACCGTGATGGACTCGTCGCAGACGAGCGCGAGGTCGCGCGTGACGGTGGGGAACTTCGGCAGGCTGTGGAACACACGCTCCGGCTCCAGCGCGCCCTCGAGCGCTGTGAAGTCCAGCTCTGCGACATACACATCCGCGCCGATGCCGTAGTTCTCCGCAATCAGCGGATGGATCTGGCCGAGGACGCCCATGACCTTGCCGTCGATGAGAATGTTGGCGCAGCGGCCCGGATGATAGCTCGGGTTCTGCTTCTCGGCGACGAACGTCGCGGGCTTGGCGTTCAGCTGCTCGAGCAGCGCGACGATCTCGCCCTTCATCGAGAAGAAGTCCTCGTGCTCGCCATACGTGCCGAAGATCAGGCGCTTCGGCTCATCGGGGAGGGTCTGGCCCTCGACCGGGAGATAGATCTTGCCCAGCTCATAGAGCTTGACGCCCTTGTTCTTCAGCGCAAAGTTTCGCGCCAGAATGTCCAGCATGCTCGGCAGGATGACGGTCCGCATGATCGAGCGATCCTCGCCCAGCGGGTTGATGAGCTTGACGGTTTTGCGCAGGGGAGAGTCTGCCGGGATGCGGATGGAATCAAATGTGGACGGCGAGACGAAGGAATAGGTGATGATCTCGCTGTAGCCCATCGCGCGCGCTGCTGCGCCCGCCGCGTTCTCCAGCTTCTGCGTCTCGGAATAGCCGCCCATCGTCGTCGCGCCGCGCATCAGCGTCGTGTCGATCTTGTTATAGCCATAGTACCGCGCGACCTCTTCGGCGAGGTCTGCCATGCAGCGGAGGTCGGGCCGCCACGAGGGAACCTGCACCATGCCGTCCACGACTGGGACTTCCTCGCGCCGCAGATAGTCGACCATGTCAGCCTCGGGAATGTCGGTGCCGAGCAGGGCATTGATCTTGGCAGGCTCAAGCGGAAGGGTGACAGGCTCCGGAATATAGTTCAGAATGTCGATCATCCCGTCGACAACTTCGCCTGCGCCGAGCATCTCGACCAGTTCGCATGCACGGTTGACCGCCGGAACGGTCAGCATCGGGTCGATGTCCTTTTCAAATTTCGCCGAAGCGTCCGTGCGCATGCCGAGCGCGAGTGCCGTCTTGCGGATGGAAGCGCCCGAGAAATTCGCGGATTCAAAGACGACGTCGACCGTGTCGGAGACAATTTCGCTGTTCTCGCCGCCCATGATACCGGCAAGACCCACGGGCTTTGTCTCATCGGCAATGACGAGCATGTCGGGCTGGAGATTGCGGACGTTTCCATCTAACGTTGTGAGCGTTTTGTCCTCGCCCGCGCGGCGGACGATGATCTTGCCGCCCTTGACATAGCGATAATCGAAGGCGTGCATCGGCTGGCCGTATTCGACCATGACATAGTTCGTGATGTCGACGATGTTGTTGATCGGTCGGATGCCGGCGGAGCGCAGCCGCTGACGCATCCACTTGGGTGAAGGTGCAATTTTGACGTTGCGCACCATGCGCGCGGTGTAGCGCAGGCAGAGATCTTCGGCAGGAACCTCGACATCCAGCAGCTCGGGCAGGACGCCCTCCGCGCCGCCCTTGACGACCGGCTCATGGTGCTGCATCGGGACATTGAACGCTGCGGCGGTCTCGCGGGCGAGGCCCAGCAGGGAATAGCAGTCCGGGCGGTTGTTCGTGATCTCAAATTCGACGATCGAATCGTCCGTACCCATGACGTGGTTGATGTCCTCGCCGACGGTGCAGTCCTCGTTGTTCAGAATCCAGATGCCGTCCTCGTATGCGTCCGGCACATCGTTCTGCGTCAGACCCAGCTCCTTGAACGAGCAGAGCATGCCGCAGGACTCCACGCCGCGCAGCTTGCCCTTCGTGATATGCACGCCGCCGGGGAGGTACGAGTTGTGCTGCGCCACGGGCACGAGATCGCCCTCGTGGACGTTCTGCGCGCCGGTCACGATCTGGACGGGCTGCTCCGCGCCGACGTCGACCATGCAGACCCACATGTGGTCGGAATTTTCATGCCGCGCCATCGAGAGCACCTTGCCGACGACGACATTTTTGATCTCGGCGTCCATGCGCGTCGTTGTCTCGACCTTCTGGCCCGCGATCGTCATGATCTCGTCGTATTCGCGGTCAGTCGCCTCAATATCTACAAACTCTTTGAGCCAGTTTCTCGAAATATTCATCGTTCAGCCCTCCTTAAAACTGCGACAGGAAGCGGATGTCGTTTTCGAAGATCATGCGCAGGTCGCTGATCTTATAGCGGCGCATCGCCATGCGCTCGAGGCCGATGCCGAACGCGAAGCCGGAATAGACCTCGGGGTCGATGCCGCAGTTTTCGAGCACCTTCGGGTGTACCATGCCCGCGCCCAGCAGCTCGATCCAGCCCTCGCCCTTGCACGTCGGGCAGCCCGCGCCGCGGCACTTGAAGCACTGCACGTCGACTTCACAGCTCGGCTCGGTGAACGGGAAGTGGTGCGGACGGAACCGGATGACCGAGTCCGCGCCGTACATCGCCTTGATGAGCGTCTCCAGCGTCCCCTTCAGGTCCGCCATCGTGATGCCCTTATCGACGACAAGACCTTCGATCTGGTGGAACATGGGGGAGTGTGTTGCGTCAACCTCGTCCTTGCGGTACACACGGCCTGGGGCCAGGACGCGGATCGGCGGCTGCTTGATCTCGTCCATCGCACGGATCTGCATCGGGCTGGTCTGCGTGCGGAGCAGGACAGACTCGTCCTCGGTGATATAGAACGTGTCGCTGCGGTCGCGCGATGGGTGGTTCTCCGCGATGTTCAGGCGCGTGAAGTTATAATCGGCCAGCTCGACCTCCGGGCCGTCGAGGATCTTGAAGCCCATGGAGATGAAGATGTCCTTCGCCTCGTCGAGCGCCTTGTTCATTGGGTGGCGGTGTCCCAGCTCCACGGGCTTGCCGGGGATGGTCACGTCGATAGCCTCGGCGTCCAGCCGCGCGTCCAGTGCGCGGGCCTTCAGCGCGGTCTTCGTCTCCTCGAGCTTTTCCTCGATGGCGGCGCGGACGTTGTTGGCCGCCTGACCCATGACCGGGCGCTCTTCAGCGGACAGCTTGCCCATCATCTTGAGCACCGCGGTCAGCTCGCCCTTCTTGCCGAGGAAGCGGACGCGCAGCGCATCGAGCTCGGCGGAATCCTTTGCCTCGTTCAGCGCAGCCAGCGCCTCCGAGCGGATCTTTTCCAGTTGTTCTTTCATACGACGAAAATCTCCTTTTTCGTAATTTACAAATTGATCGGCGCCGCAAAGGCAAAAGAAAAAGCCTTTCCTCCCACAAAAGGGGACGAAAGACCTGCTTCCGCGGTACCACCCGCAATTCGCCGAACGGCGCACTCCAACGTGTAACGGCGTCACCCGGCACGTCCTACTTCTCAGAGACATCCTTACGGTTTCAGACGAGCAGCTCCCGGGGGAAGGCCTGGTATTTCTGCCGCAGACAGCTCTCAGCATTGCTGCCCTCTCTGAAGCGGCGGGACGAAATCCGGACACCCGATCCTTGCTTTTCCAATATCAGAGCTATCTTAGCATATTGCCTTCAGTTTCGCAAGAGAAAAATTTGACTGTCCGGCCCAAATGGCATATAATAACGAAAAAAGGGGAGGCGAGAAGCATGGCAAAGGCCGCATGGATCGCGCAGCAGACGGACGCTCGCTTTGTGCGGGAGCTGTTTCCCGTCCGCAAGCGCGACACGCACAAGGGCGATTACGGAAAGGTGCTGCTGCTCTGCGGCTCGGAGGGATTGACGGGTGCGGCAAGGCTTGCGGCAAAGGCCGCGCTGCGTACCGGCTCCGGACTCGTGTACCTCGGCGTGCCGGAGAAGATCTATCCGATCGTGGCCGCCGCGTCGGGCAGCGAGATCGTCTTTCCGCTCCCGTGCGACGGGAAAGGACGGCTCAGCCTTGCCGCGCTCGAGCCGATCGGCGCGCGCATGAAGGCGATGGACGCCGTGCTCCTGGGACCCGGCCTCGGCCGGTCGGAGGAGCTGACGGCGCTCTGCGCATCGCTTGTCCGCCGCTGCCGCGTGCCGCTCGTGCTGGACGCCGACGGCATAAACGCGCTCGCCGCGCATAAGGATGTACTGCGCGAGAGCGCCTGTCCCATTGTCCTCACGCCGCACGGCGGCGAATTTCTCCGCCTTGGCGGCGACCCGCTGCACCGCGACCCGGTTTCCGAGGCGATGCGCGTCTCTGCGGAGACTGGCTGTGTCGTCCTGCTCAAGGGCTGCCGCACGGTCATCACCGACGGGCTGAACGTCTACCGCAACGCGACCGGCAATCCCGGCCTCGCCACCGGCGGGAGCGGCGACGTGCTCGCGGGCATGATCGTCTCGCTCCTCGGCCAGCACGTCATGCCGCTCGAGGCCGCAGCAGCTGCTGCCTGGCTCCACGGCGCGGCTGCAGATCTCGCCGCGCAGACGATCGGGGAATACAGCCTGCTGCCCGAGGACGTGCTGGACAGCCTCCCGCGACTGCTCAAACAAATTGGAGGGGTCTGATTGCGGCGACTGCTTGCCGTACTGATGCTGCTGCCGCTCCTGCTGCTGGCAGGCTGCGGTAAGGAAGAAGAACAGACACAACAGGCGCTCGATTTCCGCACGCGCCTTCTGGAGACCGGCGGCTGCGCGTTCGATGCGGACGTGCAGGTCAGCTACGGCGAAACGGCGGCGCGGTTTTCGATGCGCTGCGCGTATTCCGCGCCGGACGGCATTACCATGACGCTCACCGCGCCGGAGACGCTCTCCGGCATGACCGCGCGCGTCGACAGCTCCGGCGCAAAGCTCGTCTTCGACGGTGCGGAGATCGGTTTTTCCACGCTTGCCGGCGGGCGGCTCGCGCCGATGGCTGCGCCGTGGGTGCTGGCCGACTGCTGGGCGAACGGCTATATCGCGTGGTCCGGCATGGAGGGGGATCTGCTCCGCGTGACCTACCGCATCGGCTACGGCACGGACGAGTTGCAGGCCGACGTCTGGTTCGACGGCGGCGTGCCTGCACGGGCGGAGCTTTCTTACGAAGGAGCGCTGCTGCTCTCCGCAGAACTTACAAATTTCACTTTCGAGGCATGATATGAAAACACTCAAACGAACCTGGGCCGATGTGTCCATGGATGATCTGGAACATAACTACAACGCCATCATGGGCCATATCCCATCCGGCTGCCGCTTCCTTGGCGTCATCAAGGCCGATGCCTACGGACACGGGGCCGTCCCGGTCAGCCAGGCGCTGACCGATCTCGGCGCGGCCTATCTCGCCGTCTCCAATCTGGAAGAGGCCATTCAGATCCGCCGCGCGGGCATCCGCACGCCGATCCTGATCCTCGGCTATACGCCGCCCGAATATGCCGACAGCATGGTCTTTATGGACATCACGCAGGAGGTACACTCGCTCGAATATGCCGAGGCGCTGGAAACGGCCCTCTCCGGCACGAATTACATCCTGAATGTCCATCTCAAGCTCGATACCGGCATGACGCGCATTGGCTTCTTTGCCTACGGCGCGCCGCAGACGGCGGAGCAGCTGCTCACGGTCTGCCGTATGCGGCACCTGCGCGTCGAGGGTGCGTTCACGCACTTCAGCGTGGCGGACTCCAAGGCCCCGGACGATGTCACCTATACAAAGGCGCAATTTGCGCGCTTTACCGCCATGCTGGCGGAGCTGTCCGCTTCCGGCGTGCAGATCGAGCTGCGGCACTGCTGCTCCTCCGGCGCGACGATCCTCTATCCCGAGTTCGCGCTCGACATGGTGCGCCCCGGTATCGCAACCTACGGCCTTGCGCCCTCGGCGGACGCGGCGGGCGTGCTCGATCTGCGGCCTATCATGTCCCTGCATACCTCCGTCGCCCAGATTCGCGACGTCCCTGCCGGAACGGATGTCAGCTATGGCCGGACATACACTACCGAAAAACCCACGCGCATGGCCGTCCTGCCGATCGGCTATGCCGACGGACTCTCACGTGCCCTTTCCGGAAAGGTATCGTTCCGCATCCACGGCAAGGACGCGCCCGTCATCGGCCGGATCTGCATGGACATGTGCATGGTCGACGTTTCGGGTATCGAAGGCGTCTCCGTCGGCGACACGGCGACGCTCTTCGGTTACGACGAGACGGGCGCGCTCATCCCGTGCGAGCGCGTGTCCGATGCGCTCGGCACCATTCCTTACGAGGTACTCTGCTTTGTGAACAAGCGCATCCCACGTTTTTACACGGAAAATGGCCGTCCTTCGCAGATTTTGCAGTACATCGTCTGACGGACGGCATAGAATGGAATGAGAGCATTGCCGGGCGGTATAAATCCGTCCGCCGCGTGGGAAACTACCGGTAGAACGCGGGCGCGGCCCACGCCTACTACTTTCCACGGAGTGTGAAGCGAATGGATACCAACGTGAAACGCGGCGATATTTTCTATGCCGATCTCAGCCCGGTGGTCGGCAGCGAGCAGGGCGGCACACGCCCCGTGCTCATCGTTCAGAACGACACCGGCAACAAACACTCGCCAACCGTCATCGCCGCCGCCATCACCAGCCAGACCGGCAAGGCGCGGCTCCCGACGCACATTTCGCTCGCCGGGCACGACGTGGGGCTGTATAAGGACTCCGTCGTCCTGCTCGAGCAGATCCGCACCATCGACAAACGCCGCCTGCGCGAGCACATGGGCCACGCGGACGAGAGCGTCATGAATCAGGTCGACTCGGCCATCGCCGTCAGCTTCGGCCTCACGGGCATATAAAAGGCCGCCTCCGCATAATCTTTTGCGGAGGCGGTTTTTATGCGCTTTGAGCTGGAACAGGGAACAGGGGAGTGCCGCGTCGGGGCGGACGGACTCTATTGGGTGATCGACGCCGTCTGCGCGCGATCCGGGCCGGACGCGCCGCGGCTCTATTGCGATGGGCGGAGCCTCGGGCCGTTCTGGCCGGAGGACGGCAAATGGCACCTGCAGACGCGCGTCTCGAACCGGGCCCTGCCCATCACGCCGCAGAGCGTCTTCACGCTCTCGCCGCCCGATCTCGTCCCATACGATCCAGCCCAGCCGCTCCCCATGATCGACCGTTTCACGGAGCTTGTCCCTGTGATGTGGAATGGAAAAATGTACTTAAAACACGCGCAGCTGGTCAAATGACCGGCTGCGCGTACTGTTGTTTATGAAATTTCTGCCGCAGCGGCCAGCGGCCGCATCGTACCGACGCCGTCGACCACGAACGCCTTGACCTTTGCAACGCGCCGGTCAGCGTTTGCAAACCACGCGCCGAGACGGTACGTCGTTCCGCATGGCACGTCGGCTTCCAGCGCGGTCAGGCCGAGATATTGACCGTTCCTGTCATAGCTCGCGAGCAGGACGGTCGCGTCCTTCGCATTTGCGCCCTTCGTAACGGATACATACGCCCAGAAGGAATCGGACGGGATGCCCGTGACTGCTTTTCCGCTTGCGTCCTTCAGCGTGATCTCACGGATCGTGTATTCGTCGCTGCTTCGCTCCGTGACGGTCACGGAGCAGCTTGCTTGCAAGCTGCCATAGGAGGCTGTGATGATCGCAGTGCCCGCCCTGTGGGCTGCGACCTGTCCGCCAGCTGTGACTGACGCGACGTCCGGCGCATCGCTGCTCCACGTGGGCTTTCCGCCCGCGCCGATCGGGGAAAAGACTGCCGTCAGCGTCGTGCTCCGTCCGGCGGCGAGCGTCACCGTCTCCACAGACAGCGTCAGGCTCGTCGGCTCGATGACCGTGGGAACATCGTCCTGCCATCGAAGATAGGGGAGTCCGCCGTTTTTGTTCGTGTCGATGGCCCAGATCGTGTCAAAATCCCAGCCTGCGTAGCTGGCCTTCGTCCGCATTTCCGTGAGTGTCAGGCCGGTCGTCGGGTCTTCCGAAACATCCGTACCGACGCCGCGCTTTACATCAGGCAGACCGTCAATGGTCATGCCACATTCGTTCGACCAATAGCAGGACTTAATTATTGGAATTGTATCACCATCACGCAAATTGTAATATCCGGCAATTAGTCCCATGCGATTGCTTGCAATTCCGTCCATTGAGCCTACAAAGTAGCAATTTTGTACTTCAGAATGATACGATGGCATTGTGCCAATGATACCGGCTGCTGCTTCTTGATAACCTGTATTTTTAGCAGCAGTTAGAGACGCTTTGCTATAACAATTTTGTATTATTATTCCGCTATCCGCATAGTTACCGAGAATTCCGGCTACGGTAGAGCCAGTAACGCTGCCGCTTGAATAACACTCTGTGATTTTAGGGTCGACAAAGAAATTATCTTCATAATTTCGAATAGGCGCACCAAAGGCAGCAATAGCACCCGAACATCCTTTAGAAACAATCGTAACATCAGCAGAGCACTGTGTAGCCAGTGTGATTCTCCCGGCAATACCGCCGACAGCAGCATCTCCGGCAGTAGAAACGTTTTTTATTGTGCCAGAAACGATGCAACGTTCGACTTTACCATAGAGTTCACCACCAAGTAGGCCACACGATGTGCCTATGCTGATGACGTTACCATTTAGCGTTAGATCGTGAATATATGACTTGTACGTTCCGAAACCGAGCAGACCTGTCAATCTATTTTTATAGGCTGCTGAGTTGAATGGGATTGTCAGACCAGAGATAGTCTTGTGATTGCCGTTCAGTTCACCATAAAAGTTTGTCTGATGATTATAATCTGTCCAGAATCCGATTGGAACCCAGCTCTTTCCTGACAGATCGAGGTCGTTTCGCAGAAGCACCGTCTGACCCTCTAAGGTGTTGCCCTCGTTGACGATTTTCGCGATATAGGCCAGCTGTTCCGGCCGGTCGATATAGTAGACACCATCGACCGGGGTGACCGGCTCTGCCACATCGATCCAATTCTGCACACGGTTATTGAAATCCAGAGTAGGGTAGCCGTCTTCACCCATGACCCATTTCGCCGCGCCCTCGATCATCACATCGTTCAACTTCTCAGCATAATCTACGGTGTTGTTCGCGGGGATCGCGTAGCAGTTTTTAAATGCGTTATCTGCTTCCTGTGATAATGTATCTGCGCTCCACCAACAATTTACAATTTTATCTGTATTATTGCGGCCCAGACGACCAAAGACAGGAGCCAGCAATTCACGTCCTTCAAAAGTCACTCTGGAATTTGCAAAGCAGTTGTAAACATTACAAATTCCATTCCCAATCAGCACACCAACATTATTCGAAAATTGCGCATTAACCGTTCCAGTGACACCACAATTTAGCAAGGTCGCAGAATCAGAAGATACGTTGCCAACTAGGATTCCACAACAAACGTGGGCTGTAATGTTTGCTCCAACGACAAGCAGATTCTGAATCGTCGCGCTGGAAATCGAACCAAATAGCGCATGATAGCGCGAGAGATCTGTGGATGTATCATAAATTGTGAGGCCTGTTATGGAATGTCCCTGACCGTCAAATACACCAGCAAACGCGGTGGTGTTATATCCGCCATTTCCGTCCTGATCGCGCCCGCCGATCGGCATCCAGAGATGCCCGGAAAGATCGATGTCATTCTCCAGCAAGATGGTATACTCGGCAAACGTCGTGCCATGCATGCACCGATACGCCACCCACGCAAGCTCCGCCGCACTCGTAATGGAAACCGTCCGGGTTTCCGCATCGATCGACGGCATTTTATAATTGCCCTCGTCCGTCCAATAGTCCGTCGGCACGGTCACATCCTCCGTGTCCGCAGCCGCCGCGGGCAGCATCAGCCCCACACACAAACACAGCGCCAACAGCAGACTCAGCCATCGCTTCATGTTCATCCGCTCCGTTTCAGTTTGATTTCTGAATTGGGAAAAACGGGCCGCTGAACCAGCGGCCCGTTTGGCTTACTTTTCAAGCCGCCGCTTCATATAGTCATGCGCGGCAGTTTCCAGCGAATCGTCCAGCGGCGTCAGCTCCGCTTCGCCGTATTTGCGCTCGAGCGCGACGCGCAGGATATGATCGGCCAGCTTCGGATTTTTCGGCAGCAGAGAGCCGTGCGAATACGTGCCGAACACATTTTTATACCGCGCGCCCTCGGTTCCGTCCTCGCCGTTGTTGCCGAAGCCCGCGAGTACCTTGCCCATCGGCTTCACGCCCGCGCCGAGATAAGTCTTGCCGGAGTGATTTTCAAAGCCGACGATTTCGCAGTTCAGCTCGTCGCAGGTGAACATGTAGTTGCCGATCATACGGTCTTTGGAGCCGATGGTGTAGAGGTCGAGCGCGCCGGTGAAGTCGCACTGCGCACCGTCCCACGTCTTATAATACTGCCCCAGCATCTGATAGCCGCCGCAGATGGCCAGCACCGGCAGACCGTCCTCGATGGCTGATTTCAGTTCCTCGGTCTTGGCCCCGGCGAGATCGCCCAGCAGGACTTCCTGTTCAAAGTCCTGCCCGCCGCCGACAAACAGCAGATCATAGGCGGACGCCTCCAGCGCCTGCCCGATGGAGACACCCGTGACCGTCACGCCGATTCCGCGCCACTCGAGGCGCTTTTGCATGCAGAGAATGTTGCCCCGATCACCGTAGAGGTTCAGAATATCGGGATAAAGATGACAAATGTTCAGTTCCATAGCCGTCTCCTTATTCCCAGAAGTTTTTGTAGCCGTAGGTCTTGCTGATGGTCTGGCGGAGGGCCAGCATGGCCGTGTACGTCGGCATCATGTAGACTGGCAGCTTGTGCGACGCAGACTGCTCGCAGAGGGCCTTATAATCCTTGACGACGTGGATGCGGTTCGTCGGGAAGCCCGCGTAGGCGAAGCGCAGCGCCATATCGTCGGCGCGGACGCCGGAGACGTAGATCTCGCGGAGCGTATCGCCCATTTCGCAGAGGCGTTCGAAGTCGACGTCCCAGATCCAGCTGACGTCCTTGCCATCCTGCGCCCGGTCGTTGAGACAGGCGACGAAGACGAACGGCTCGCGGATCTGCGTCAGGAAGTTCAAAACCTGATTGCAGCCGGCGGGATTCTTAATGAGAATCATGCGGACGTCCGTGCCGCCGATCTCGAATTTTTCCATCCGACCGAAGCCGCAGGCAAACTCGGAGAGGGACTTCGCGGTCGTCGCCGCGTCGAGGCCCATGGCCTGTCCGGCCGCCATTGCGGCACAGGCATTATAGATGTTGTAACCGCCGGGCAGATTGATCTTTGCCTCGTATTCCTCCTCGCCGATGCGGAAAACGACGGTGGACTGCTCGGCGTCGGACGAGACGACCTTCGCCACGGCGACGTCGGTCTGCGGGCGGCAGTAGCCGCACTTCGGGCAGCGATAGCTGCCGAGGTGGCCGTAGGTGACATAGTCGTAGACATATTCGCTCTTGCAGCGGATGCAGTATGGCGCGTCGGACAGCTCCTCCACGCGCGAGGTGTAGATCGGCGTGTTGACGCCGAAGAAAATCACCGGATTTTCAAAATCGTCGTGGATCGACGTGCAGAGCGAATCGTCCGCGTTCAGGCACAGAACGGCGTTCGGACTGTTCTGCGCGCCGACGCGCAGCTTGCTGAGCGTATGCGTGACCTCGCCGTAGCGGTCGAGCTGGTCGCGGAAGACGTTCGTG
>ERZ827440.644-NODE-644-length-46077-cov-3.912346_pt1 | contig 46077 bp, 31 predicted proteins | sample MGYA00519774_ERZ827440 | MGnify/ENA primary metagenome ERZ827440 (study PRJEB31778, sample SAMEA3449302) | human gut metagenome | biome: human gut; feature: human-associated habitat; material: faeces | place: United Kingdom | collected 2010/2012 ... | reverse complement strand
GGCGGAGTAGCAGGCTCTTGCGAAAGCATCACTATCACCGGCGGAATTGTTAAAGCAGAGAGCGAAATGGGTGCCGGTATAGGCAGCGGTCGTTGCGATACGGGGATGTTCGGCTACGACGGAGATATAACTATCAGCGGCGGTACTGTAACAGCAATAAGCGAATATTCTTCGGCTATCGGCAGCGGTTGGAGTTACGTTGATCTCAAATATAACGGTAATATCATCATAAAAGGCGGACACGTCATTGCCCAATCTCTGTGTAAACTACCATCTGACTTAACCACATCGAGAGACGTTATCAAGGCAGCATTCACAATTGCTCCGAATTTGGAGAACTACGTAAATTACTATTGGCGTACCGATATGGAGCGTTCGTTTAAAACATACATATCTGGGTCAAAATATAATCACAGTTCAAATCATTCTTATGTAGAGTTTTCCTATGGTTATACCTATACCGTTACGCTTGATCCGAATTATGAGGGCGGTATATCAGGTACTCTTATTACTTCCTCGGACGGAAAGCCGGATCTGCCTGTCATCACCCGTGAGCTTTACGAACTTGTCGGCTGGTTCACTGATGCACAGGGCGGCGATGAAGTCACTGAGGATACCGGGTTCACGAAAAACAGCACCATATTTGCTCATTGGACATATGCATCCTATGATGTAATATTGAATACCAACGGTGCCGACTCTTGTGACGAATTAACGGAATATACCTACAGCGTAGGAGCAACGCTCCCCATACCTGCAAAGGCAGGATTTACTTTTGGAGGTTGGTATGAAGATAGTGGCTTCACAGGAGATGCCATAACGCAAATCAGCACAACAGACTCGGGCGAAAAGGTGTTTTACGCAAAGTGGATCGAAAAACCCGATGTACCTTTTTCCACCGACGCTCAATCATACACATATAACGGAACGGCAAAGGCATTTGTGATTACGGGAACATCATTTACCGACTTTAGCGTTTCTTATACCCGTGACGGGCAAACGGTTACCGCTCCCACAAATGCAGGCTCTTATGATGTAAACATAAAAAGAGCGGAGGATGCTACATATAAAGCTTTGGATGTGACTTTGACGGGTGGATTGATTATCAATCCAAAACCGGTTACGGCAAGCATATCTGCTATTTCGGATAAAACCTATACGGGCAGTGAAATCGAGCCTGCTGTTACAGCTTATGACGGCGATACCGAAATTCCTGCCGATGAATACACGGTAGCTTATTCTGATAACAAAAATGCAGGTACTGCAACGGTTACGCTTTCAGATAAAACAGGCGGTAACTATGTTGTCAGCGGCAGTAAGACCTTTATCATTTTGCCAAAGTCTGTGACGGTAAGCATATCTGCTATCTCGGATAAAACCTATACGGGCAGTGACATCGAGCCTGCGGTTACGGCTTATGACGGCGAGACCGAAATTTCTGCCGATGAATACACGGTAGCTTATTCGGACAACAAAAATACAGGTACTGCAACGGTTACACTTTCGGATAAAACAGGCGGTAACTATGTTGTCAGCGGAAGCGCAACCTTTATCATTTTGCCAAAGAACATTGAAGACGCTATCGTTACTTTAAACGGGGAATTGACCTACAACGGGGCAGAGCAGACTCAGGATGTTTCCGTCACACTTGCAGGTTTTGATCCCGTAACCTATGATATTTCGGGCAACAAACAGACCTATGCCAACATAAACGGAAAATATTCCCTTACGGTTACGGGTAACGGTAATTTCACAGGTTCGAGGACTCTTGATTGGAGCATTGCCCAAGCAATTCCTGTCCAGAACTCTGCTAAAATGACAACGGCAAAGTCATTTGCGGAAAGAACTCTCGCCAAAGCCTTTGTTACTCAAGGTGAAATCCTCGGTATTGACGGAACAACAGTTCTTGAAGGAACATTTGCATGGGTTGACAGCACGAAGGTAATAAGCGGGGAAACAACGGAGCAAATGATATTTACTCCCGAAGATATTAATTATGCTCCTATTACTATTGATGTTCCCGTAAGCACATATTCTTCGGGAAGTGCAAGAAGTACCGGAACAAAAAGTACAGAGTCTCAATATACCGTTAAATTTAATACTAACGGCGGAAATGATATAGCGAGTCAGACCGTTACAAAAAACAGTAAGGTGAACGAGCCGACAGCTCCCATAAAGGACGGATACACCTTTGACGGTTGGTACACCGACAGCGGATTTACAACCGAGTATGATTTTAATTCGGGCGTAACTAAGGATATTACGCTTTATGCAAAATGGACGGAAAAAGCAACAGAGCCCGAAACCCCGACAGAGCCGTCAAATGAGGAATGGAACAACCCGTTTACCGATGTTTCGGAAAAAGACTGGTTCTTTGAAAGTGTGAAATATGCAAACAAAAACGGCTTAATGCAAGGGACGACAAGCACCGTATTTTCACCGAACGAACCTCTCACCCGCGGTATGCTTGTATGCGTTCTATATCGCATGGAAGGTGAACCTGCGGTTGATGGCAACATACCGTTTACAGATGTAGACGCAAACGCCTATTACGCAGATGCTGTTATTTGGGCAAGTCAGAACGGAATTATCAGCGGTGTATCCGAAACGGAGTTCGCACCTGATGATAATATTATCCGTGAGCAGATTTCGGCAATCATGTTCAGATTCGCAAAATATAAGGGGTATGATGTCAGCGTTGGCGAAAGCACGAATATTCTTTCATACACCGATTTTGACGAGATTTCAGAATATGCGATTCCTGCAATACAATATGCGGTCGGAAGTGGGTTGATGTTGGGTAAAACCGAAAGCACGATCAACCCGAAAGATTTTGCCACAAGAGCCGAAATTGCGGCAATACTGCAAAGATTTATTGAGGGCAACAAATAAAATAAAATAAAATAGGATTTCAGCGGCCCCGTATGAATTTACAAACGGGGCTTATTCTACAGGCAAAACCCACCATTTTGAGGTGGGTTTTGCCCTTATATATTAGATTATTTATCATTTCCCCTTGAAGTTTCCTTACATCTATGCTATAATGATTAGTGTAAAATATGAACTTATCAAAATGATATTAGATTATGTGGATGTTACATCACCTTAAACGATTATCAAGAAAATATATACAAAACTGCCGCAGATTAGCAACCTCATCACTGATTGTGTCAATGCTATAGCGGCGGAACGGAGACAAACTATGACAATTAAAGCAGGATTTTCAAAGATTTGCATCAACCCGCCCCTCGGTGCGCCGATTGCGGGGTATTATATGCCAAGATTTGTCAAAGGAATTCTTGACGACATATATGTAAGAGCTGTTTCTTTTGATGATGGCAAAAAAAGGGCAGTTATAGTCACTCTTGACTTGTGCGAACTTACGGCAGAGCAGTTTGCTCTTTATAAAAAAACCATTTCGGAATTTTGTGATATTCCATGTGAGGCTGTTTTTGTCACCTGCTCTCACACCCACACCGGGCCCATTATAGGCAAGGACTATGCTACAGAGCTTTGCAGTGACCCGTCATATGACAAGCATCTCACCATGTGTATCCGAGATGCCGCAGCCTTCGCTCTTAAAGACCTTAAGCCTGCCCGTATGTACAGCGCAAAAAGCGAAGCAAATAGAATATCATTTATCCGCCGCTATCGCATGAAGGATGGTAGCGTTAAGACTAATCCGGGTGTTTTCAATCCGGAAATTGACCACCCTCTCGGCACACCCAATGAAACCGTCAAGCTCATCAAGCTTGTGCGTGACGGTGCCGATGATATTTGCCTCGTAAACTTCGGAACCCACCCCGACACAGTTGGCGGAGAATACATAAGCGGCGATTGGCCGGGATATGTGTGCTCAGGATTAGAGGCGGCTGTACCGGGTACAAAGTGTATGTTTTTACTTGCTCCTCAGGGAGATGTTAACCACGTTAATATAAATCCCACTCCGGGAGAAGCATCAATTTCAACTATAGACTTTGACGATGTTCCCCGCAGCCTTGAGCATACCAAGCACATGGCAAGGGTTATTGTTGGCGCAGTGTTGTCTGTTTATACAATAGCAGAGGAGGTAAACAGCGGAGATATAAGCTATGCAATAAAGGCTGTGAGAATAGCTTCCAATCAGCAAAATGACCGCCTTGATGAAGCAAAAAAGATAAATGAGCTTTACTTAAGCGGCAGAGCAAACGAACTTCCCTATGAAGGAATGGAGCTCACCACCGTTGTTGCCGAAGCTGAAAGAATTATTAATCTTTCAAACGGACCAGAAGATTTTGAGTTCGTATTGTCTGCTCTCAAGGTTGGCGATTTGGTGTTTGGAGGGTTGCCGGGTGAACCTTTTACCGAGATTGCCAACAGAATATATGAGGGCTCTCCCTTTGGCAATACAATTCTCTGCTGCTTATCCAATTCAGCCGGCCCTTACTTCCCAACAAGCAAGGCATATTCCGAAGGCGGCTATGAAGCCCGCTCGTCTACTCTGAAACCCGGCGGTGACAATATTATTGTTGACGGAATGTGTGCGCTTTTAAATGAGATAAAGTAAACAAATTTATGATAGGAGGGACGCACAATGAAAAAATTATTTTCAATGCTATTAATTTTTACAAGTATTATGATTATATCAACAAATGCATTTGCTGCCAACGGAGATATTGCAGGTCATATATATTCAACGGACATTCGTGCATATATAAACGGTGTTGAGGTTGAGTCATATAACATAGGCGGTAAAACAGCCGTAGTAATTGAGGATATAATCAAAGAAAATTCACATGAGTATATTTATGATGATTCAACACGCACATTAAAGTTCTTTTCATTAAACCCCCTTTATCTTGTTGAGAAGAAGGCAGAAAACAAAACTAAGCCCGGTAAGATAATAGGCAATATATACGAAACTGATATTAAAACATCCATTTACGATGTTACCGTTCCAACTTACAATATCGGCGGAAAAACTGCTGTTGCAATAGAAAATTTGGGGTATGACGGTGCATTTTCACCAATCGGCGGAAAATTTGTTTGGAATGAAAAAGATCGCACAATCAGTCTTGAATTTTTGTATGAAAGCGGGTACAATATTTCGGAGGATAAGAATATCAATATAACCGCAAACGAAAATATGACCGAAGCAGAAGCGACATTTGAGCAACTGTTTCATTGCGGTGGGAATCAGCAACACTTCAGTTTTCCTGACTATGTAACAGATGATGCAAATATAGAAGTAGTACTGCCTATAAAAGCTGAGGGTGAAATAATTGGATATTATTTCCGTAGGCCGTCAAAACAAAATAAGTTTACTGCTTTTACCTATTATTATCCCGAAAAACTTGAAGAAGCTGAAAAAATCTATACACCGGCTCCATATAAAACAAGAGAAGAAATTATCGGGCATTTTACGGGAGTTCATTCTTCAGGAGTACCTGTGGAACGATTTGATACCGATGATTATTCCTTTGTTTATATATCGGTAGCCGGAACATCGTGGACTTCGTACAATCTTGTGCAGGCTTATGATGATGGAACATATATTGATTATCGTGACAAAATCGCTATGCAAAATCGTTCGCCGATGAATTTGTTGATTGACAGAGAAAATGAAAAAGTTACATTCAGGCATGTTGACCGATATAATCATGATTGGTTTACGGATTATGAGATAGATTTAAAATCAGGTACAATAAAAGAGATAGAAACAGAGGATTTATCTGATTGAGAAGTGAGATATGAAAAAGTTATTAGCAAGTATATTATCAATACTGATTATTCTTCCAATATCATCAACCGTTTTAGCAACCAACGGTGATGTTGCAGGATATATATATTCTACTGATATATTAGCTTATGTAAATGACAAACCTATTGAAAGCTATAATATTGGTGGTAAAACTGCAATTATAACGGAAGATTTGGCAACAGGTGAAGTTAACTACGGTTTTGATGTGTGGTACGAGGATGAAAGCCGTAAGCTGACAGTTAATTCCAAAGCTTACAGCGGCTATGGCGAATGTGATGTTAAACGAGGAACTGTAGGTAAAATAACCGGGAAAATATATGAAACGGATATAAAGGTTTTTTTCAACGCAAAAGAGGTTCAAGGATATAACATTGGCGGAAGAACCGCTGTGTGCATAGAGGACTTGGGAGTAGTTACAGAAGATAGCAAGAACTATACATACGGATACTCGGATTATATGTGTAATTTCACATGGGATAATGACACCAGAACTGTTAAACTCAACACTTTTTTATCAAACGACGAAAGTATTGCCGATTATATTGCTCCAAAAGTTGAATTAACATACACCGATGATGTGCTATCTATGTCATTTGACCAATTAAATAGTCATAGAAGACTACCGGACACTATTGCTTATTCTGATGAATTTTTAGCGGATACTTATAGAATAAAACCATTATATCTTTACGGTGAAGAAATAGGGTTAATGTATTTGACTTGGAACGGAAGATGCTATTCTAAGCTTGACAAACATAAAATACATAAAGCATCCAAAGAAATATCTGATGTTTTGAGTTATGATGAAGCTCTTTCATTTATTGAGGATAATTTCAACATCATTGACACAAGAGAAAACGAAAATGCAAAGTTTTTCCTTGTCGATAATAAAGAAACGGGTTTTAGATATTTGCTTGCAGCACAAAAGACCAAAGGTTTGTTAGTTCGTAAGGCAGATCCTAAAGCAACATTGGAAGAAGACGAAAACGGTATAACATTCCTTTCTTCATACACTGCAGGACCTCCGGGTTCAGGCATAGTACAGGTTACAGAATATTTTATGGATGAAGAATTTGATTTTGACGGATACATTAAAAACTATGAGAATTCTTTAACTGAAGAAGAAATACGACTGTTAAACTCACAAACCGAAGAATAAAACTATAAGATACATTTGACTGATTTTATTATGAATACAGCAAAAAGTATATATGCAATAATGAATTTATTCAATCAATAGCAAAAATTATGCTGTCATTGCGCAAACCTTAAGTACAAAAAAACAGCTCTTTTGCACTTAGGCACGTTGATGAAATAAAAGAATACATATTGATAAATCCGATTTTTAAGGGCGCAGCAAAACGATTTTTTAAATCGTTTTGCTGCATCTTTTTTATTGGCTGAAGAAAAACAGTACAGAATCGGCAAGCTGAGGCAAGATAACCCACTGAAATTTTGTTCTGTATGAATTTTCTGCGTAGAAAAAACTGTGGGTGTAAAACAGGGGAGTTTTCCTGCTTAATCCTTGTTTATGTTACATTCGATGACGCTTTTGACCTCTTTTTTAATATCAAATTTATAAGTTTCGGACAGTTTCTCCGTTTTTGTGCAGAACTCAGTTCTTGAAAGCGTCAATGCTTCAGCTTCGTCAGGACAGATTCCGAAAACAAATCGGAAGCTGTGAGGTCTGAGCTCATAGCATTCCTCAGGATTCGGACCGCAGGAATGACTTCCCAGTCCACGCATTTTATAGTCAATATAAAGATACTTGTGTTTGGACTTTTTAAGCTCGTTTCTGTGACGCGCTTTTTCTAAATCTTCCATGGAAAAGTCGTGGCAGGAAAAATCGAATTTGTCTGCGCCGATAATCGTAAATGCCTTGTTTTCTCCCGAAAGTGCCGCAAAGAATGTTTCTGTCCTCGTTCCGCATTCCTGGGGTATGTCATACATGAAATTCATATCGCTAACCGGCAGCTTATAAAGTCCGAAATTACAATGTGATTTTCTGTCTGAATAATTTTCCTCAGGCCCTCTTCCGTACCATTTGACATCATTGTAGCTTTCGTCCATCTCAAAGCACACACCGATTCTGGGTAATGCCTCAGGAAGGCAGCCGAAGGGTTCGCCTTTATATTCCACAAGCACAAATCCACCCTCGTAAATGCGGTAAATCAGTTGTATGTTAAATCCGGCAAAGCGCGCGACCGGAAGAGCTTTTCCTTTTACCGAAATCTTTATACAGTTGACCTCTTCCTCAGCCTTTACAGATTGAGCAAAAAAATCAAAATGCTTTAAAAATACCGAATTCCACTTATCTATCCACCGGGTTGCTAAACCCACCACTCCGTCGTTGTCGATAGGGGCACGGTAAAAATTCAGTTTCATGGGTGCATTGAGAAGTATTTTTCCTTTACATTCATAGTACGAAATCAAGCCTTTTTGGAATTTTATCTTAAATTCGCCGCCGTCCAGAGTTAGATTTTCGCCTTCCGGAATTATCTTAGTGCAAGGTTTTTTCGGCAGATATGCCTTTTTTTCGTTTTCGCCGATAAAGACCTGTTTATATGCGATTTCATAGCCGTTGTCGTCATAAAATCTAAGATTTACATAATACTTTGCTCCGTATGTTTTTTCGGAAATATGGGTATCTATCGGGAGTTCCTGCTCCGAATACGGCTCAATCGCAGGCAGTTGCATTTCTCCGCTTTTTAAAATCATATAGTCCTCACAAATTTCCCACTTCAGATATACATAATCAAGCGATCTGAAATCGTTTGTGTTCATGATTTTGATTTTGTTGCTTTCATATGTTATGTAGCAGGGTGACAGCACATTTTTGCAGTCTCTGAGCGAAGGCTTGGGCGTTCCGTCAGATAGGCAGTAGCCGTCCATAGTGAAATTTGACCAATGGTTATAGTCTCCGAAATCACCGCCGTATTGGTAAAAGGCATTGCCTTCGGCATCACAGCAGTAGAAGCCGTGGTTTTTATACTCCCATACATAACCTCCGATAATATGACGGTTTCGGTAAACATAGTCCCACGTATCCTCCATCAGCCCCGGGCTGTTTCCCATAGCATGACCGTACTCTAACAATATCACGGGTTTTCCCTGCGCAGGATAGCTCATGAGCGATTCCAATGTGAAATATCCGTTTGAACGAAAATCACAGATTTCCGGATTTTTCGAGTTATCCATTGTATTATAAACAGGTATATTTCCAAGCTTATTTTTTATATAATGTACGCACTCTTCTATATTTTCACCTCGCCCGTGTTCATTACCTATTGAGCGGATGATTATACAGGTTTCGTTTTTGTCTCGCTCTGTTATTCTCTCGGTTCTGTTTAAATAGGCTCTAAGCCACTCTCGCTGCTTTGAAATATATCCCTGGTCGCCTACAGCTTCGCACCCGTGAGTTTCAATATCTCCCTCATCCATAACGTAAAATCCCAGCTCGGAGGCTATTTCATAAAATGCCGGATTGTTTGGATAATGGGCGCATCTGATTGCGTTGAAATTGTGCTCTTTCAGCGTTTTCAGCTCATTTTCTATTAGCTCAACGGTAATTGCTCTGCCGTTTTTCGGGTCATGCTCATGACGACAGATGCCTTTAATAGTAACAGGCGTGTCGTTTACCAACAGCTTGTTTCCTTCTGTTCTTTTTTCAGTAAAACCGATTTTTTTTGAATGTATTTCTAACGGCTTACCGTCTTTTAAAAGCGTAAGATAAGCGTTGTACAAAAACGGCTCTTCGGCATTCCATTTTTTTGCATTATTTATTTCAAACGCAAAACTCAAATGCTTTTCAGCAAGTTTTTCGGCAACCTGTCCGTCAGCCTCGGCTTTTACGGTGCAGTCTTTCAGCCCCTCGCCGTCAAGCGTTACATCAATCAGAATTTTGTTCTGTTCTGTACGAATGTAATAATCAAAAATATAATTTTCAGAGAGATTAAAAATCATAACGTCGCGAAAAATACCGTTTGCAAGCAGCATATCCTGATTTTCCAGATATGTTGCGTCGCTGTATGTAAATACCTTTACGCATAGGAGATTTTCGCCGTCAACGGCTTTGTCCGAAATGTCAAATTCAGCCGGCAGCCTGCTGCCTTTTGAAAATCCGATGTATTCTCCGTTCAGATACACAAAGAATGCATTGTCAACCCCGCCGAAATAAAGAATTGTCCGCTCGGTCTTTTTTAAATTAAATTTCTTCCTGTAATAGCCAACCGGGTTCTTGCAGGATACAAACGGCGGATTAAAAGGTATCGGATAGACAACATTCGGATAAGTCGGTTTTGAATAGCCTCTGTACTGCCACATGGACGGAACATCTATAACATCCCAGTCATCATCATTTAAGCACGGAAGAAAGAAGTCATCGACACAGTCCTCATCCTTATATAAAAATTTAAAATCCCCGTTTAATACACAAATCAGCTCCGATTTCTCTTTATTCCGATAATATACATCCTTATGCAGTGACGGAATGACAGTTGCTCTTGCCCGCAAGCATCCATCCTGCAAAAAAGCCGGATTGTTTATTTTTTCATTATACATTGTAAGATCCAAAAAAACACCCTCTCAGTCAAATAATGTGATATATTAATTTTAGCATAAAAAAATAATTTTACTATTGCAAAACGGTACTATTATATGGTAAAATAATACTATCTGCATGTAATATCTGCGGTGCTGTCCGCAGTAAATTCTGCGTATTATTTTTATATCTTGAAAACGAGGCAAACATTATGAACAGTTTATCAATTATTCGTATTATGTATGAAGCTTGCGCCGGTGATAAAGAAAAAACAGATATAATAATGCCACATACAGCATTGCATTACATTATTTCGGGATACGGATATTTTAATGATGTAAAGCTTGGTCCGGGCAAGTTTTTCTGCGCTCTTAAAGGTACAAAGGTATGTTATTTTCCATGCCCGGAGGAGCCTTGGACATATATTTATATTGATATATACAGCGAAAATAATATTATTGATTCCGCACTTAAATGGGGGCTTAGCATAAGCGCACCCTTCGGGGAGTTTGATTTTACGGAGGAACTTTAAAAAAATATACGGATTCTATTATGAATACAGCAAAAAGTATATATGCAATAATGAATTTATTCAATCAATAGCAAAAATGATACTGTCCTTGCACAAACCTTCAGTACAAAAAAACAGCTCTTTAGCACTTAGGCATGTTAATGAAATAAAAGAATACTTAGATTTTAATTTTTACAAAAAAATCAGTATTGAGGATATTTCAAAGGAGTTTTTCCTTTCCCGTCAGTACATTCGCAATATTTTTGTCAAATATATGGAAGTATCTCCAAAGCAGTATCTTAAAAGAATTCGAATGGAAAAAGCCGCAGACCTGCTTGCCAATACTCAGCACAGCATTGCCATTGTTTCCTGTTCGGTCGGATATGATGATCAGCTTGCATTTTCAAAAATGTTTAAGTCTTATCACGGACTGTCTCCAATACAATACCGGAATTTAATGAACAAATATATGTCTAAAAAATGAACCCTATAGGATGATGCAGCCTCATGTTGAAAATGTTTCTATTTGTATTGATTTTACTGCTGTGATATGATATAATACACTAATGAACAGATCCGAAAAAGGGCAAGCGAGGTATCACATATGCTGAAAGGAAGACACATAACAATTATTTCAAACAACAAGAAGGTCGTGCTTAATGTCAGCTCAATTCTATATGTGCTTATGATGCGAAATATTGCCGATATACATGTTTCAGGAGGCACCGTATATAAAACGAGGATGACATTCAGAGAAATTGAAGAAATGCTCGGAGACGGTTTTATAAAAATACATCGCGGTGGTATTGTGTCAGCAATGGCAATACATGATATTACAGACCGAATTAACCTCAGCAACGGCGAGTCATTGATATACACTCTGCGAAAGAAAAATCAAATTATCGAGGAGCTTCAAGCTAAGCAAAAGCTTATTATAGGTAGCTTCAACCATGTTGGGACGCCCGTAACCGATGATGAATACCGCAGTTATTACAGCAGCTTTGAAAATCTGCCCTTTGCATTTACGGATATTGAAATGATATTCAATGAGAAAAGGCAAGCTGTTGACTGGATATTCAGATATGGAAATCCGGCTCTTGCAAAGCTCGAAAAAATGCCGCTGGAGCGGCTTATAGGAAGCTCGTTCGGCAGTCTGTTTTCCAACATGGATTCCAAGTGGCTGCGCAGCTACGAGCGCGCAACCCTTTACGGTGAAACGCTTGAAATCATAGACTACAGCCCTGAAATTGATACATATTTGAAAGTAATATGCTTTCCTACATTCAAAGGTCACTGCGGGTGCATACTGTTCAATATCTCGGATATAAAATTCACCAAAAACAGCAATGACGCCGAAAAGGCATTGATGTTATATTTCGGAAAGTTACCGGATAAGAACGGCTGAGTTTTATATCTTTGCGGGGCAGATAAACGGTGAAATGCTCAGGGAATGTGCCACAGCCTGCAAAAATCGGAATAAAAGAGATATTCGGTTTATAATTTCATAGAAAAAACGATGATAATACATAATACTATCATCGTTTTTTGTATTAATCTATGTAACAATACATATTTCAAAATCAGTCTTTTTTATAACCGCATTTCGGGCATACGCCGTTTTCGTTAAGAGCAATGCCGCACCAAGGACAGCGATCTTTGCTCAAAGTGGGCTCAAACTCCTCGGAAGCTGCGTTTACACCGCTTGTAAAGGTCAGCTTCACTATATTAAGCTTATCCTTGAGTAAGTCGTAAACAATCTTGATCATACCTTCAACGGTCATTGTTTCCTTTGTGACTACCAAGCGACATTCGGGATACGCCGTTGCCAAATCTGTTTTGAATGCAGGACCCTTCATAACATTACTCGGTGCGCCGTTTTTAATTCCCTGTTTTTCATAGACATCAAGAATAGCAGGCAGCAGGGGATCATCTTCACGCAGAACCAGTGCGTGATCAAAATTCTTAAGAACCGACCAAGCGGTCTTTTGAATTTCATTACACGGAAAAACCATATTAACTCCTTCGTTAACGGAATCCTCAACCTCTATTGTGAGAACTCCCGTATGTCCGTGCAGATACTGTGCTTCTCCTTTGAATCCGTAGAAACGATGGGCATACTGTAAATCCAATTTTGCAATACTTCTCATAATTTTTTCTCCTTTACATTATATATTTACGGGTTTTTGCGCCCGTATGCGTACCTTTTTAATACTCCCCGAATCAGCCGTGCTTAACGCTTATTTTATGCCGGTACCGTGCTTTTTTCTGCAATCGGGGCATAAATAGAATACCTTCAAATCGTAGGACAAAAATTCACTGCCGAACTGCTTTTTTAAGCTTTCCGTCAAATCGTTAAAGTTAATGTCGGTGAGTTTTCCGCAACTCTGACACACAATGTGATCGTGCTTTATGATTTTGTCATAACGGTCAGGCATTCCCTCAAACGAGATTTTGTTGATAAGCCTGTCCCTGTACAGCTTATTCAAATTGTTGTAAACCGTTGCCAAAACCACACCGGGAAAGTCGGCTTTCAATAATTTGTAGATTTGCTCAACGGTCATATGTGATGATGAATTATTTATTATTTCATATATTCTTTTTTCGTATTTAGTCATAGCTCAAATCCTAATAGAATTAGAATTATTATAAAAAAATTATAACACTTCTAATTTTGAATGTCAAGTATTTTTTTAAATTTTTTTCTGAAATTCATAAATGTCAGGGGAGAAAGGTGCAACGGAGTAATATGAGTGCGCATTTAATAAGTACTCAAATTATTAAAAAAATCTACAGCGCCTTTTGTTTCTTCCGGGTTAGGGTGTCCCTTTGAAATTCCGCCTACAAGCTTGAACGGGCCGAATGTATCAAAACCCTTGCAAAAGTATGTTCCCAGACATTCGCACTGCTTCTTTTCCGCAACAGCCATCGCCGCGCTGTTTTGATTTTCACGGGGAGAGCCTGCGGTGTGTATGAAGAATATCTTTTTTTCGTTTGGCAGATTATCCTCCATAAACTGTAGTATCTGCGGATAGTATTTGCCGAAGGCAACACCCGATGCAAAGCCTATCAAATCGTAGTTTTGCAAGTCATATTCCTTAATATCGACAGAATTCACAATATCAATATTTTCGTTCTCTGCAATGGCATCAACAAGCTTTTTGGTATTTCCGTGGTGCGTTGAAGCGTAAACTACAGCAGTTTTCATGATTAGTCTCCTTTTTCAGATTTATTTTATCGGAAATTGACAGTGTGTTACAATTTCCATTTTAATATACAAACATAGATTTGTCAATAAGCCTGCCTTTTTCAAAAAACAATTCAGACAGCCCGTAAGACAATTATTTTCTGTAAATCTTAAAGCAAACATCAAGGTTATCCGTCTTATACGGTGCTGAAAAAGACAGCCTGTATATTTTGTCGGTTTTCCAGTCCTGTATAAATGATGTGTCACTAAAAGCTATTTCCTCAATCTTAGTATCAAGCTTCAAATTACACTCGATAACCGAGTTCATACCTACATCTGTAATGCTGTCGCTGATTTTTTCAGGCTTATTGAAAAGATAAAAGTTAAACAAAATATCTTCATTTTGAAAAAGGCTTATCCTGTCATTTAAGGTTATAATACCGTTATTGAGAGATGCGGTTCTTACATAGTCCCTGATGATTTCCCTGTTTTCATAAGCACTCTTAATTCCTACGCTTACAGTGTTATTTTCGGCATCAATATTGTAAAAGTCCGATTTATATTCCTTGCCTTCGTGCTGACCCTTTCCTCCGATAACCGCTAGGGTGTGATCGTAGCTTCGGATAGGGAACAGGGTATATCTTTCATCGCTGAAAGTAAATCTGGTATATGTACCTATTCCTATATCTATAAATAGGGGCTTACCGTCAAGATAAATCCCTATACTGCCCACATCGTTATGATTGTGACTTTCTCCGTTATGACCGCCTTTAACCCAAAGATAAAATCCTTTATCAGAAAAATCGGTTTCTCGCATTGCACAAAGCTGCATATCGGGAAGTGCATTGAATTTTGAGGGTTTATACTCAAGGGTGCACTCATTATGATCCAGCAAATCCTTAAAAGTTCTGAACGGATTAAAAATTTTCTTTTTTATTGGCTCCGATTTATCCGAAAGATTCTGTCCCAGTGCTTCGAGCTTCGGATTTTCCAACCTTCTTCCGGCGCGCCTAATCATTTTTTTATGCATAAACTTACCTGCATTTGCGTGCGCATCGCCGAATGTTATAAATTCATCATCATTTATGTGAGTTTTAACGATAAAATCCAACATTTTTTTGATGAAATCATTGCTGAACAAACCTGACCTTCCGCCCGTCATGTCGTCCAATATCTCCATTGCGTCGAAAACCGTTCCGCCTGCCTCGTTCCAATATCCGGGTCCTTCGTTGCAGCCTCCGTCATCAGGATACGACGAAATAAACCAATCAAGGCATACCGCCGATTTTTTCACAACGGCTTTTCTTGTGTCCGAATCATTTACAAACACCGCAGTCGCCGTCAGAATGTTCGATATAATCCAAGGATTCCAGTTGTTAACGAATGTGCCGCCGTAGCCCATCCACGGCATCGGATCTTTGGCAAGAAACGGCTTTAGAATTCGATTTTCAAATTCGTACATAAGGCGGTCACGAAAAACGGGACCCGCCATGGCGTTGAGCTTATTCCCCAAAAAATAGTAAGCAACAGCAAGTAATGCCGCAGTTTCTGCAGAAAACAGGTCAATATACCATGTGGGCTTTTTGTGGCAGTCGGGAAGATTTGAGTTTGACACTTTATCATGCGACAGATTATGAGCCGGTATAACCCAAGTTGATTCTTCGAGAATTGCCCAAATAAGGTCAAAAATCTTTACTGAAAATCTGCCTTTGTTTTCGATGCATTCCGCCATTGTTAGTATATTCAGTGCTGTTCTGCGGTCAAAATACAGATTTTCATATTCGCTTCTGTTTCCGTCGCTTAAAAATCTCATATATAAGGATGCATTTAAAATAGGAAATTCCTTGCCGAGCAATTCTTCTGCGCCAGCTATTTTGCTTTTTCCTTCTTTGCTTTCCGGCGAAGGAAATTTCAACTCCTTCAAATCTCCGAACATGACATATTCTTCCGAAGGTATAAGCTTTTCGTCCAGATTTGCATTTTCAAATATTTTTCTCATTTTTCTCTCCCTTTTTTCTATGTAATATAAAATTATTATATACACTGATTGTACCATACCGATTAACAAAATGCAATATTTTTTGGTTATAAACAAACAAAAAAGGGAATGGATTTTAATTAACATCCGATTCCCTTATTTCCAGCAATTTTGTGCTTACATTAAGATACGCCGCAAGCTGTGCCTTGTCAAATCCCAAATTTACGGCTTCTTTTATATCATCATCCGATATTAAAAGATATGCCGCAAAAAGATTTGCTTCAAATTCAGGCTTTGAACTCATATCATAAAGCATTATGTCGCAAAGCTGTGAATCTTTTGCAAAATGCTCGTGAAGCACTGCGTGTCCCAGCTCGTGCGCCGCAACGATTTTTTGTTCCTCATAAGGCAGATTTGCGTTTATTACAGCGAACTTACAGCCGTTTACAACGGTAAAAAAGCCCTTGAGCTCTGTAAATTCGGAATTGAATTCCGCCGTTATGCCAAGAGCCTTAAGTATTTCAAAGGGATTTTGTGTTTTATACTCCGAAGCAAGTAATTCCGCCTGTGTTTTAATATAATTCTTCATATTTATTTGCCTACCGACTTTAAATATAATTCCTGCATTTGGTGTATGAACGCAAGCTTATCTGCTTCGCTGAGTCCGCCTCCCTCAAAAAGTGCCGCTGTTCTGTTGATTATTTTCTGTATCTCGCTTTCGTTTCCTTCATCCTCGGTCAGCAGATAATTTACCGGAACATTCAATATTTTTGCAAGTGCGGCGTATATTTCGCGAGAACGGGGATACGATTCGCCGTGCTCGTATTTGATAATCATTCTCACGGAAACTCCTATTTTTTCCGCAAGCTGACCCTGCGTCATCTTTTTTTGCCTTCTTAAATTTTTAAGCTTTTCACCGAATTTCATAAAATCACCTTAATTGTGAAAAATAATTTCACATTTTATCTTGACAAATGAACTTTTATTTCGTATAATATAAACATGAATTTCAAGTTCATATTTATATTACCATAAACTTCACATTTTGTCAAGAGGGTGATTTTTATAAAACGAATAATTCTTCACAGCGATCTGAATAATTTTTATGCGTCCGTAGAATGTTTTCTTCATCCGGAGCTTAAGGATAAATTTGTTGCGGTATGCGGAAATCGGGAGGACAGGCACGGAATTGTGCTGGCAAAAAATCAAGCCGCAAAAATGTGCGGCGTCAAAACCGGTGAAGCAATATGGGAGGCTAAAGCAAAGTGTCCCGAATTAATCATAGTAAAGCCTCATTTTGATGAATATTTGAGGTTTTCCCATGCCGTAAGAAAAATTTATTCGGATTATACAGATCTTGTCGAACCCTTCGGAATGGACGAGTGCTGGCTCGATGTTACGGGGAGCAGAACTCTTTTCGGGAGCGGTGTTCATATTGCAAACGAAATAAGAAACAGAGTTAAAAACGAAGTCGGTCTGACGGTTTCTGTAGGGGTTTCATACAACAAGGTTTTTGCCAAGCTCGGAAGTGATTTGAAAAAGCCCGACGCTGTAACGGTGATAAACGATAAATATGAAATAAAGGATTTGCCTGCCGGGGATTTGCTCGGAGTGGGAAGGGCGACCGAAAGGAAGCTGAATGAATTTTGCATACGAACGATAGGGGATCTGGCAGGTTGCGACGCTTCGTTTCTAAAACGAAAATTGGGGAAAAACGGTATAATGCTATGGCGATTTGCAAACGGGCTCGACAGTTCCCGAGTGATGCCTTCCGATTTTCGTTTTCCGGCAAAAAGTATTGGACACGGTGTTACGACAGTTTCCGACCTTCAGACAGACGAAGAGGTGTGGAGGGTGATGCTTGAGCTCACGATTGACATTTCCCACAAGCTAAGAATCGGAAAAAATTTTGCAGGAGGAATTGAGGTTGACATAAGAGATAATAAATTGTCGCGGGTATCTTTTTCCAAAAAGCTCGATTTTTATACACAGAATACTTTTATGATTACCGAGGCGGCGTTTGAATTGTTCAAAGAAAACTATCAATGGGAAAATCCAATCCGCTCGGTAACCGTAAGAGTAACAAGGCTTGCAGACGAGGCGGAGGCAGCGCAAATTTCTTTTTTTGACCGGGAAAACGATAAGGGAGAAAAAATCGAAAATACAATGGAGGCAATAAGAATGCGCTTCGGCAGAGGTGCGATAACATACGGCTCGCTTCTTTGCGATCTGAAAATGCCGAAAGGCAACGGTGCCGATATAATTATGCCGAACGGATTTGTATCTTGTCTGTAATAATAAAATGCGGTAATATCCGATAAAATTTTGTTCAAATTTAATAAATATGCAATATTTCTTTAAAAAACGATGTCCAAAGCCTTGACATAATCCTACAAAATTGTTATAATAACTATTAAATATGTTTTCGTTTTAAATGTATTAATATATTTTTTAGGAGGATTTCGTCACATGGCAAGAAAGATGAAAACTATGGACGGTAATAACGCTGCCGCTTGGGCTTCTTATGCTTTTACAGATGTTGCAGCTATTTACCCCATCACTCCCTCATCTGTTATGGCAGAAGTAACAGACGAATGGGCAGTTGACAAGAAAAACAACATTTTCGGACAGCCTGTCAAGGTTGTTGAGATGCAGTCCGAAGCAGGTGCAGCCGGTGCGGTTCACGGTTCTTTGGCAGCCGGTGCTCTTACCACAACATATACGGCTTCACAGGGTCTTCTCCTTATGATCCCCAATATGTACAAAATGGCTGGTGAGCTTCTTCCTTCTGTAATCCATGTTAGTGCTCGTTGCGTAGCTTCGCACGCGCTTAACATTTTCGGTGACCATTCCGATGTAATGGCTTGCCGTCAGACAGGTTATGCTATGCTCTGTTCAAACAGCCCTCAGGAGGTTATGGACCTCGGTGCGGTTGCTCATCTTGCGGCAATCAAGGGCAAGGTTCCTTTCCTTCACTTCTTTGACGGTTTCAGAACCTCTCACGAAATTGACAAGATTGAAGTTTGGGATTATGAAGACCTTAAAGAAATGGTTGATATGGATGCCGTTCAGGAATTCAGAAACAACGCTCTTAACCCTGAACATCCCGTTCTCCGCGGAAGTGCTCAGAACCCTGACATCTTCTTCCAGAACAGAGAAGCTTGCAACACCTATTATAACAATGTTCCCGCTGTAGTTGAAGAGTACATGAACAAGGTTAACGAAAAAATCGGTACAGATTATAAGCTTGTTAACTATTACGGTGCTCCCGATGCAGACAAGGTTATCGTTGCAATGGGCTCTATCTGCGAAACAATTGAAGAAACTATTGACTACCTTATGTCAAAGGGAGAAAAGGTTGGTCTTATTAAGGTTCATCTTTACAGACCTTTCCCGGTTGAAGCGTTCCTTAAGGCAGTTCCCGCTACCTGCAAAAAGATTGCGGTTATCGACAGAACAAAGGAACCCGGTTCTATCGGCGAGCCTCTTTATCTTGATGTATGCGCTTGCTACAACGGCGTAAAGGATGTTCCCATGATTATCGGCGGAAGATACGGTCTTGGTTCAAAGGATACAATTCCTGCCGACATTATCGCTTGCTACAGAAACCTTGATGCAAAAGAACCTATTAAGAGCTTCACACTTGCAATCGAAGATGATGTTACAAATCTTTCTCTTGCAAGAGTTGAAAATCCCGATACTTCTGCCGAAGGCAATTCTGCTTGTAAGTTCTGGGGTCTCGGCTCCGACGGTACCGTTGGTGCAAATAAGGATTCTATCAAAATCATCGGTGACCATACCGACCTTTATGCTCAGGCATATTTTGCTTATGACTCCAAAAAGTCCGGTGGTATAACGGTATCTCACTTGAGATTCGGTAAGAAGCCGATTAAGTCAACATATCTTATCAACAAGGCTAACTTTGTTGCTTGCCACAATCCTTCTTATGTTGATAAGTACGATATGGTTGAAGATGTTGTTCCCGGCGGAACATTCCTTCTCAACTGTGCTTGGGATGTTGATGAGCTTTCCGAAAGACTTCCCGGAAAGATGAAGAGATACATCGCGCAGAACAATATCAATCTTTACACAATAGATGCTATCGGTATCGCTGCAGACATCGGCCTTGGAAACAAGACATCTATCGTTCTTCAGTCTGCATTCTTCAAGCTTGCAAATGTTATCCCGTTTGATCAGGCTACAGAATACATGAAGGCTGCTGTTGTTAAGAAGTTCAGCAAGAAGGGCGAAAAGATTGTTAACATGAACCATGAAGCAATCACCAAGGGTGCCGAAAACATCCATAAGATTGATGTTCCGGCTGATTGGGCTAATGCCGAAGATTCTGCTAAGGAAGATATTTGCGCTCCCGATTTCGTTAAGAATATTCAGATTCCCTGTAACGCTCAGGCAGGTGACAAGCTCGCTGTTTCCAAGTTTATGGATATGGTTGACGGTCATATGCCTCAGGGTACTGCGGCTTATGAAAAGAGAGGTATTGCTGTAAATGTTCCCGTATGGGACGTTACAAAATGTATCCAGTGTAACCAGTGCTCGGTTGTATGTCCTCATGCCGCAATCAGACCTATTGTAATGAATGCTGAAGAAGCTGCAGCTGCTCCCGAACAGATGAAGACTAAGAAGATGATAGGCAAGGGCTGTGAAAACTATACATTCACGGTTGCTGTTTCTGTTCTTGACTGCTCCGGCTGCGGAAACTGCGCAAAGGTTTGCCCCGAAAAGGTTCAGGCACTTTCTATGGCTCCTATTGATACTCAGAGAGAACAGCAGGAAGTATTTGATTACGGCGTAAACAAGGTTTCCACAAAGACAGAGCTTCTTGACCTTCCGATGAATGTTAAGAATTCTCAGTTCCACCAGCCGCTTCTTGAATTTTCAGGTGCGTGTGCAGGCTGCGGTGAAACACCTTACGCAAAGCTTATCACTCAGATTTGCGGTGAAAGAGCGTATATCTCCAATGCTACAGGTTGTTCTTCAATCTGGGGTGGTTCCGCTCCTTCAACTCCTTATACAACAAACTATAAGGGATACGGTCCTGCATGGGCAAACTCCCTGTTTGAAGATAATGCAGAGCACGGTCTTGGTATGGCTGTTGCAGCTAAACAGCTCAGAGCAAGACTTGCAGATCAGATCAAGGCAATTGATGACGAAGGCGTTAAGGCTGCATCTGTTGCTTGGTTTGAAACATATGAAGACGGCGACAAGAATGTAAAGGCTACCGACGACCTCATCGCCGCTCTTGAAAAGAACGGTTCTGCTGAAGCTAAATCCATTCTTGCAAGCAAGGAATTCCTTTCCAAGAAGGCAGTTTGGATCTTCGGTGGTGACGGTTGGGCATACGACATCGGATTTGGCGGTCTTGACCATGTTATCGCTTCCGGTGAAGATGTAAACATCATGGTATTCGATACCGAGGTTTATTCAAACACAGGCGGTCAGGCTTCCAAGGCAACTCCTACCGGTGCTGTTGCACAGTTTGCGGCAGGCGGTAAGCCGATCAAGAAGAAAAACCTTGCTGAAATTGCAATGTCTTACGGCTATGTATATGTAGCTCAGGTAGCTCTCGGATATGATATGAATCAGACCGTTAAGGCTATCAAGGAAGCTGTAAGCTATAACGGACCTTCCATTATTATCGGTTATGCTCCTTGTATCAACCACGGTATCAAGGGCGGTATGACTAATACTCAGGGCATCATCAGCAATGCTGTAAAGTCAGGTTACTGGCACACATTCAGATTTGATCCTCGCCTTACTGCTGAAGGCAAGGTTCCGTTCACAATGGATTCCAAAGACCCGACAGAGTCTTACAGAGACTTCATCATGAACGAAGTTCGTTATTCTTCGCTTGCAAGAAAGTTCCCCGAAAAGGCAGAAGAGCTCTTTACGGTGGCTGAACAGCAGGCTAAGGAAAAATATGAACATTGGCAGAAATTCAGCAAGCTTTATGAATAATTAAAGCATCTCAATCCGCGGCAAGCATTTTGCCGCGGATTTTTCTTTGGTATTGCTACTTTTTTTCTTAAAAACATTGACAAAACATAAAAAAAGATGTAAAATATTATGATAGAATAATTATGTATAAAAGGAATAGTATCATGTTGGAAAACAATACATTGGCTGAAGATAGGATAGAAGGCAGAAATCCGGTTTTTGAAGCACTGAAATCAGGCAGACGGATAGACAAGCTTTTTATACAAAGGGATCTTAACGACGGCTCTTTGGTAAAGATCAGGGCCATTGCCCGGGAAAAGGGTATAGTAATTTCCGAAGCGGCAAAGCAGAAGCTTGACAGTATGTCCCATACAGGTTCACACCAAGGTGTAATTGCTTATACCGCTATGCACGAGTATTGCGAAATTGATGATATTTTGGAGCTTGCAAAAACACGGGGCGAGGCACCTTTGGTGATTATAGCAGACGAAATTTCCGACCCCCATAACCTTGGCTCTATAATAAGGACTGCCGATGCCGCCGGTGTTCACGGCGTTATTATCCCGAAAAGACGGGCTGTAGGCTTAAGTGCAGTGGTTGCGAAAGCGTCAGCCGGAGCTTTGGAATATGTTCCTGTTTGTAAGGTGGGCAACATTTCCTCCGCTATTGAAGAGCTCAAACAAAAGGGTTTGTGGATTGCAGGCGCGGCAATGGAAGGACAATCTGTTTATGGAAAAGCCGATTTAACAGGTCCCCTCGCTATTGTAATAGGCTCCGAGGGAAGCGGTATTTCAAGACTTGTAAAGGAAAAATGCGATTTCCTCGTTTCAATCCCTATGTACGGCAGTATAAATTCATTAAATGCATCAGTTGCTGCAGGCGTTCTTATGCTTGAAGCGGCAAGACAAAGGAGAAAATAACTATGGTTAAGGCAGTAATTTCGGTTGTTGGTAATGATAAAGTAGGCATTATAGCAGGCGTTTCCGCTAAGATTGCCGAGCATAATGTAAATATTCTTGACATAACCCAGACTGTTATGCAGGATTATTTTACTATGATTATGCTTGTGGATGTGGAAAAGCTTAATGTTAAATTTGCCGATTTTGCGGAAATTATGGGAAAATACGGCGATGAAATCGGAATGAACATAAGAGTTCAGCACGAAGATATTTTTAATTCCATGCACAGGATATAACAGAGGTGTACTATGATAAATCAGTTTGAAGTGCTTGAAACCAACAATATGATTGATAAACAGCATCTTGATATAAGAACGATTACAATGGGTATATCGCTTCTGGATTGCTGTGATTCCGATGCAAAGCGCGCCTGTGATAAGATTTACGATAAAATCACACGATGTGCAAAAGAACTGGTAAAAACCGGTGAGGAAATTGAGAAAAAGTATGGTATTCCGATAATTCATAAAAGAATTTCGGTTACACCGATCAGTCTTATTGCAGGCTGTTCCGATGAAGATAATTATGTGATGTATGCAAAAACTCTGGAGCGTGCCGCGATTGAAACAGGCGTCAATTTTATCGGCGGTTTCTCGGCTTTGGTACATAAGGGCTATACAATCGGCGACAGAAAGCTTATAGATTCTATTCCGTACGCTCTTTCAGAAACCACCAAGGTTTGCTCCTCTGTCAATGTTGCCACAACCAAGGCGGGGATTAATATGGATGCCGTGGCACATATGGGCAGGATTATTAAAAAGACCGCAGAGCTTACAAAAAATGAGGATAGTTTGGGTTGTGCGAAGCTTGTGGTTTTTGCAAATGTTCCCGAGGATAATCCCTTTATGGCAGGTGCTTTTCACGGAATAGGCGAGCCCGATACTGTAATAAATGTCGGCGTAAGCGGCCCGGGAGTTGTTAAAGCCGCTCTTGAAAAGGTCAAGGGTGCGGATTTCGGAACAGTTGAGACAATTAAAAAGACCGCATTTAAGATCACAAGAATGGGTCAGCTTGTAGCGTTGGAGGCATCAAAAGCACTCGGGGTGCCGTTTGGTATTGTTGACCTGTCCCTTGCGCCAACACCGGCAGTCGGGGATAGCGTTGCTCATATTCTTGAAGAAATGGGACTCCAAAGCTGTGGTACTCACGGTACTACCGCAGCCCTTGCACTTCTTAACGATGCAGTAAAAAAAGGCGGAGTTATGGCTTCTTCCTATGTTGGCGGCTTAAGCGGTGCTTTTATTCCGGTAAGCGAGGACGCAGGAATGATTAATGCCGCAAAAATCGGCAGCTTAGGCATAGATAAGCTTGAAGCTATGACCTGCGTTTGCTCTGTGGGACTTGATATGATTGCAGTGCCCGGTGATACAAGCGCAGAAACCATTTCGGCAATAATAGCGGACGAAACCGCAATCGGTATGGTTAATACAAAAACAACAGCAGTAAGAGTAATCCCGGTTTGCGGCAAAGGAGTTGGGGAATCCGTTGAATTCGGCGGACTTCTCGGTACGGCACCTATTATGCCCGTTCACAATTACTCAAGTGCCGACTTTATAAATCGCGGAGGCAGAATTCCGGCTCCGCTTCAAAGCCTTAAAAACTAAAATTGGAGTTTTGAAAATGAAAAAATATAAAATTAAGGATACCTACATTTTGAAGCAGGTTATGGATGAATACATTGTAGTTCCCTTCGGCGGAGAAACCGTGGATTTTAATTCCATGATTACCCTTAACGAAAGCGGAGCGTTTATATGGGAATGTATGCAAACGGCTACTACGGAGGATGAGGTTGTAAGCAAACTTTGCTCCGAATATGATGTATCTCACGATGCCGCCTCTTGCGATGTAAAGGAATTTATATCAAGGCTTGCAGATGCAGGTGTGCTTGAAAATGAATAAAACAAAAACCGTAGATATTTACGAGATTACTCCTATTATCAAGGAACTGATTGACGAGGGAAGAGATGTAAGGCTTACGGTTGTGGGGTGGAGTATGTTTCCTATGCTCCACAGCGGAAGGGACAGCGTTGTCCTTACCAAACCCACCGAGCCCCTCAAAAAGTACGACCTGCCGCTTTACAGGAGAAAAACAGGCGAATATGTCATGCACAGAATTGTAAAGGTGAATGACGGGTTTTTTACCATGAACGGTGATAATCAGTTGTTTCTCGAAGAACCGATATATCCCGATATGATAATCGGAATTGTGAAAGAATTTTACAGAAACGGCAAAAAAATCAGCTGTTCCGGAAAGCTGTATAAGCTTTATTGTGTCTTTTGGGTTAAAATACGCCCGTTAAGGGGAACTGCGGTTAAAATATATAAGCATACAATCGGCAAAATTAGAGGTTATTTGGTGAGAAAATGAATTTTAGTGTTTTAAAATGGCTCGGCAAAAAAACCGGTAAGATTTCGGTATTCCTCGTCGTAGCAATACTTATTAATGCGGTATTGTCGATTATAGGAGTACGCTTTGCCTTGGTATCCAAAGAGCTGATAGATGTTGTCACAAAGCAATCGGACGGAAAGCTATCCGCTTCGTTTGTTACAATAGCCGTCTATCTAACAATTCAAATCCTGTTGATTATTTTCGGAAATCTTTTGGATATAAGAATAAGGGGCAAGCTTGAGATTAAAATTAGAAGAGATTTGTTTTGCTCACTTTTGAAAAAAGACCTTAAGGAATTGTCTTCTTTCCATTCCGGCGAGTTGATGAACAGGCTAACAAGCGATGTAAATGTTGTCGTTAGCGGAATTGCTGATATTCTTCCAACCTTTGTTTCGCTGACCATAACTATTGTGCTCAGTGCATATTATCTGTTTATCCTTGCTCCGAGCTTTGCGTTATGGATATTGCCGATAGGACCTATCGTTTTGATTTTGGGCAGGCTTTACAGCCGCAAAATGAAGACGCTCCACAAAAGATGTCAGGAGGCTGACGGCAAAACCCGCTCTTTTATGCAGGAGTTGCTCCAAAATGTTATTGCGGTTAAGGCGTTCAGAGCTGAAAATGCGGTTTCTTCAGATGCTCAGCGTTATCAGCTTTCAACATACAAGGTTAAGGTTAAAAGAAACGCAGTAGCAACCTTTGCAGGCGTGGGACTTTATATAGTTTTTACCGCAGGATATTATATAACCTTAGGGTGGGGCGCATTAAAAATATCGGCAGGAGCACTCACTTACGGTACGCTTCTTGCAATGCTGAGGCTTGTTTCTCAAATTCAAACACCTTTCAGGAATATGTCCTCACTTTTGTCCAAGGCTTTTTCAACGATTGCTTCGGCTGAAAGAATTATCGAGCTTGAAAATCTGAAGGACGAAATTCCTGCCGCCGAAAATCTCGGTACGTGCGATAAAATAGACAGCATTTCCGTTGATAATCTGACCTATTCATATAACACAGCACCGCTTATTAAGAATTCCGACCTTATTATCAATCAAGGCGAATTTGTAGCAATTTCGGGCATTTCGGGGATCGGCAAAAGTACGCTCCTTAAGCTGCTTCTTGGCTTATATTCACCAAACGAAGGCTCGATTTACCTGAATGCAGGCGGAAAAGCAATACCTGTTGGCGCAGACACCCGTGCTTTCTTTTCTTATGTTCCTCAGGAAAACATGATTCTTTCGGGTACTATAAAGGACAATATAAGGTTTTATAACGAAAATGCTTCCGACAAGGATGTATTGCGATGCGCTTCAATAGCTTGTGTTGACGAATTTGTTTCAGAGCTTGAAAACGGTTATGATACGGTTTTGCACGAGGGCGGCACAGGACTTTCGGGCGGTCAGATTCAGCGAATTGCAATTGCAAGAGCTCTTATCTACGATTCTCCCGTACTTCTCCTCGATGAGGCAACATCGGCACTTGACGAGGAAACAGAAAAGAAGGTTCTTAAAAATATTAAGTCCCTTACGGATAAGTGCTGTATAATTGTTTCGCATAAGTCCGCTGCACTTGATATATGCGACAAGGTTGTGAAAATCGAAAATTGCAAATTCATATGCGAGGATATTAATAATGATTAAATTGAAAATTGCCGACATCTTGATTTTGGCAGAAGGATTCGACAACGAATATTTTATCAGACGGACACGGGCATATGCATCGGATTTTGAAAATGCCGATATGTCGGTTTCTGTATCGGTTTGTGATAATATTGAGCCTCCGTCGCTTGAAACCATAGCAGTCAGGGGAGAGAGATTTTTTTGCGAAACCGAAACGGAATATATCTTTTACGATATGCATAAGGAACTTTGCGTTGCTTGCATATGGGCATCAAAGGATTGGACATCCGTTCGTTCCGAGCTTCTTGATGTTTCAAATATAGGCGGTGCTCCGACGGATGTGCGGATGTTTAATATGCTCGGTGAGGTTTTTAAATACCGTATTCTTAACGATAACGGAATTGTATATCATTCCTCTTGCATTTTGTATAATAATTCGGCTGTTCTTTTTACCGCAAATTCGGGTACGGGAAAATCAACCCATACTTCTCTTTGGAAGGAACATTTCGGTGCCGAAATTCTCAATGACGATTCTCCTGTTATTAAGCTTGTCGGCGATACCATGATGGCATTCGGAACTCCCTGGAGCGGAAAAACCGAATACAATATAAATGTTTCCGTACCGGTAAAGGCTTTGGTGTTTTTGCAACGAAGCGAGACAAATTTTGCGGAGAGAATTTCTTACAAGGACGCTTTGCTTAATTTAATAAACGGCATGATGACAAGACCTGTTTATAAGCCGTATATGGATAAGGCACTAAAAATGATTGAGCATATTGCTGAAAATGTTCCGCTGTATAAGCTTGGATGTAACATCAGCCGTGAGGCTTGTGAAGTTATAAAAAATAAAATTTATGGATAAAATTGGAGTAGATTTTGATGGAAAATTTGGGATTGAATCAAATCAGAGAAAAGTATCTCAGCTTTTTTGAAAGCAAAGGGCATTTGAGACTGCCGAGCTTTCCGCTCGTGCCTCAGAATGATAACAGCCTTCTGTTAATCAATGCCGGGATGGCTCCCTTGAAGCCGTATTTCACCGGCAAGGAGGTTCCGCCGAGAAAAAGAGTCACAACCTGTCAGAAGTGTATAAGAACTCCTGATATTGAACGCGTGGGTAAAACCGCCCGTCACGGTACATTCTTTGAAATGCTCGGTAATTTCTCCTTCGGTGATTATTTTAAAAGCGAGGTTATTCCGTGGGCTTGGGAATTTGTGACCGATGTTATGAAAATGCCGGTTGACAAGCTTTGGGTAACTGTTTATGAGGATGACGACGAGGCAAGGGATATTTGGATAAAAACGGGTGTTGCTCCCGAAAGAATTAAAAAGCTCGGAAAAGAGGATAATTTCTGGGAAATCGGTACAGGTCCCTGCGGACCTTGCTCCGAAATTTACTTTGACCGCGGCGAAAAGTACGGCTGCGGAAAGCCTGACTGCGGTGTGGGCTGTGATTGCGACAGATTCTGCGAATTTTGGAATTTGGTTTTCACGCAGTTTGATAAAGACGATAACGGCACATATAACCGTCTTGCTCATCCTAACATTGATACCGGTATGGGACTTGAGAGAATTGCCGCAATTATGCAGGGTGTGGACAACCTTTTTGAGGTTGACACAATCAGAAATGTTATGAGGCATATCAGCCAAATTGCTGGTGTCGAGTACAAAAAAGACGAAAAATCCGATGTTTCTCTCCGTGTTATAACCGACCATATTAGAGGAACAACATTCATGATTTGCGACGGTGTTATTCCCTCAAACGAAGGCAGAGGCTATGTTTTAAGAAGACTTTTAAGACGCGCCGCAAGGCACGGAAAGCTTCTCGGCATAAAAGAACCTTTCCTTTATAAGGTAGTAAGCACTGTTGTTAAGGAATCAGCCTCCGGTTATCCCGAGCTTGTTGAAAAACAGAGCTATATTGAAAAAATCGTTAAAATCGAAGAGGAAAGATTTAACGAAACCGTTGACAGCGGTCTTGAAATCTTAAACGATTATATAAAAGAACTAAAAGATAACGGTAAAAACCAGCTTTCCGGTACTGCGGCATTTAAGCTTTACGATACCTACGGATTCCCGATTGACCTCACGATTGAAATTCTTGAGGAACAGGGCATGACTGTCGATATGCCCGGTTATGAAAGCGAAATGAATGAGCAGAAGGAACGCGCACGAGCTGCAAGAGGCGATATGGAAGGCGAAGGCTGGAAGGACGACGATATTGCGGTTCTTATAAAGGATATTACGACTGATTTTGTGGGTTATGATACCCTTTGCGCCGATGCAACGGTTAAGTTTATAGCATACGATAATGCATCTGTACAAAAATTTGACAAAGAAAACGAAAAGTTCATCGTTGTAACCGATGTTACACCTTTCTACGGCGAAAGCGGCGGTCAGGTGGGCGACACGGGTACAATGAAATCCGATACGGCAGAGATTAAAGTTACCGATTGCAAAAAGCAAAACGGTAAGTTTGTTCACCACTGCGAGCTTGTTTTCGGTTCCGTATCCGTAGGGGATAGGCTCACTTTGGAAGTTGATAAGGAGCGCAGAATGGCTGTTTCGAGAAATCATTCGGCAACGCATCTTCTGCAGGCTGCGCTTAAATCGGTGCTCGGCGACCATGTTGCCCAGTCGGGCTCTTTGGTGCTCCCCGATAGACTCAGATTTGACTTTTCTCACTTTACTGCGATGACTGCCGATGAGATTTCAGAGACCGAGAGGCTCGTTAACGGCATGATTTTGAATGCTATGGATATTTCGGTTTGCGAAATGCCTATTGAGGAAGCAAGAAAAACAGGCGCAATGGCACTTTTCGGTGAAAAATACGGAGATATTGTCAGAGTTGTAAGAATGGGCGATAAGAGCACGGAATTTTGCGGCGGTACTCATCTTAAAAACACAAGTGAGGCAGCACTGTTCAAGATTATTTCAGAGAGCGGTATTGCCGCAGGTATAAGGCGTATTGAAGCTGTTACAGGATGCGGTGTGCTTAAAATGCTCAATGAGCTTGAAAGCTTCTCAAACAGTGTTTCTTCCGCTCTTAAGACTAATAAAAACGATGTTGTTTCCAAAATAGAACAGATCAGCGCAGAGGTTAAGGAACTTAAAAAGGAAAACGAAAGCCTTAAAGCAAAGCTTGCTTCAGGTACACTTGACGATTGCCTTTCTCAAGCTCAGATGATTAAGGGAGTTAAGTTTATCGTTAATCGTATGGACGGCAGCGATGTGAGCGCATTGCGTAATTATGCGGATATGATAAAGGATAAGGTTTCGGAGCCTTATGTTGTTGTTCTTGCTTCGGCTGTTGACGGCAAGGTTAATCTTACGGTTAATGCAAATAAGGATGCCGTATCTATGGGTGCTCATGCAGGGAATGTTATTAAACAAGCCGCAAAGACAGTGGGCGGCGGCGGTGGCGGAAAGCCCGATTCGGCACAGGCAGGCGGCAAGGATGCATCTAAGATTGATGATGCATTTAAATCTGCCGCAGAAGCTTTGGAAAATCTTATAAAGTAGGTGTGTTTATGGATTGCTTGTTTTGTAAAATCATAGCCGGTGAGATTCCGTCCTCAAAGGTTTACGAGGACGATCTTGTCTATGCTTTTAACGATATCAGCCCGGCAGCTCCCGTTCATGTGCTGATAATACCAAAAAATCATATTTCGTCGGCAAACGAGCTGAATGAGGATAATGCGGCGATTGTTTCTCATATTTTTCTTGTAGCGGGTAAAATCGCAAAACAGCTCGGTATTGCCGAAAACGGTTACAGAATTGTTAACAACTGCGGTAAGGACGGCGGTCAGACCGTGGGACATTTGCATTTCCACCTTCTCGGCGGAAGAAATCTGGGGTGGCCTCCGGGTTGAAGGGGTTCGAGTGGTGTAGTTAAGTATTATTTCAAAAGAGGTGTATTCAATGCTTTACAAAAGTACAAGAAACGACGAAATCAGAGTTGAAGCATCGCAGGCGATAATTAAAGGTCTTTCCGATGACGGCGGGCTTTTTATTCCTGACAGTATCCCGAGTTTTTCTCATGAAGATATTAAAGCTTTGCTCGGAAAAACATATAATGAAAGGGCGGAAATTATTCTTTCAAAATTTTTGACTGATTTCACCCCGGAGCAGATAAAACATTGTGTAAACGGTGCATATACTGCCGAAAAGTTCGGAAGTAACGATATTTCGCAACTTCATAAACTCAACGACAGTGTTTCGTTCTTAGAGCTTTGGCACGGCCCGACCTGCGCATTTAAGGATATGGCTTTGCAGATACTGCCGTATTTGCTTACAACTTCGGTTAAAATCAATAACCTTGATAAGACGGTTGTAATTTTGGTTGCAACCTCCGGAGATACCGGAAAAGCGGCTCTTGAAGGCTTTTCGGATGTTCCCGGCACTAAAATTATCGTATTTTTCCCCGACGGCGGAGTGAGCAATATTCAAAGACTTCAGATGATTACTCAAAACGGCAGTAATGTATATTCCTGTGCCGTAAAGGGAAATTTTGATGATGTTCAGTCCTTTGTAAAGCAGATTTTTACGGATTCTGAATATAAAGAAAGGCTAAATGCCGCAAATCATGATTTTTCATCCGCCAACTCCATAAATTGGGGCAGGCTTGTTCCTCAGATTGTATATTATATGGACGCTTACTGCAAAATGATTGATAACGGAGAAATAAGCTTAGGCGATGAAATCAATGTGGTAGTTCCCACAGGTAATTTCGGTAATATTCTTGCCGCTTATTACGCAAAGCGTGCGGGATTTCCCATTAAAAAGCTTGTTTGTGCGTCAAACAGCAATAATGTTCTGACCGATTTTATAAGAACCGGTGTGTATGATAAAAACCGTAAGTTTAATTTGACCGTATCACCGTCCATGGATATTCTTATTTCAAGCAATCTTGAAAGACTGCTTTACGATCTTTCCGATTGCGATACGGTAAGAAAGCTTATGGGCGACCTTAAAACAAGCGGTAAATACGAAATTACGCCGGACATGAAGTCAAAAATTGATGAGCTTTTGTGGGCAGATTATTGTGATGATACCGAAACGCTTAAAAACATAGCCGATGTTTTCAATAAATTCGGCTATCTTATGGATACTCATACTTCTGTCGGATATTATGTTTATACAAAATATGCAGAGGCAACCGGTGATAACACAAAGACGATTATCGCATCCACCGCAAGTCCTTTCAAATTCAACAACAGCGTATATAAAGCTATTATAGGCGAGCCTTCGGAATCCAAGTCTGAATTTGAGCTTTTGGCTGAGGTTGCAAATGCTTCGGGCCTTGAAGTACCAAAAGCACTTTCAGAGCTTGAAACCAAAAAGCCGAGATTTGAAAAGGTTGTTTCTAAGGACGGTATGCAGGATGTTGTTACAGAGTTTTTAGGTCTGTAATCATGGCACTTTTTGCTATATCCGACCTTCATCTTTCGTTTGCATCCGACAAACCTATGGATGTTTTCGGTTGGGAAAATTACGAATCAATTCTTGAAAAAAACTGGCGTGAAGCCGTAAGCGATGACGATACCGTTATTATACCGGGCGATATTTCGTGGGCGATGTATCTTGAGGAAGCAGAAGCGGATTTAAGGTTTATCGACAGTCTGCCAGGGAGGAAGATAATTGGTAAGGGTAATCACGACTATTGGTGGAGCACAGTAAAGAAAATGAATGATTTTGTCATTCAAAAGGGATTTGGCACGATTAACTTTCTGTTTAACAACAGTTACAGTTATAAAAATTTTGCAATATGTGGAACAAGGGGGTGGGGCAATAATGGTACTGCTGACGAAGATACCCGAATATGGAACCGTGAACTTCAAAGATTACTGCTTTCGATTGGAAGTGCAGAAGGTGACATCATTTGTTGCCTTCACTATCCGCCGACGAATCTGAGAGGCGGCTTAAGTGAAGAGTATCTTGACATATTCAGACGGTTCGGCATAAAAACCGTTTGTTACGGTCATCTTCACGGCAATCACGAGGCGACTAAGCTTCCCGACGAAATTGAGGGAATAAGATTTTCACTCGTGTCATGCGATTATCTAAAATTTATGCCGCTAAAACTATCAGATTAGAATTATTGGAGGATTTTATTATGAACGCTAAGTTTGAAAAAACAGGAGAAAATGAGGTAACACTCGAATTTACGGTTGCTAATTCCGAATTTAAGGCAGCTGAGCAAAAAGCTTATAAAAAAATGGTTAAGAAGATTAATGTTCCGGGATTCAGAAAGGGCAAAGCTCCCAAATTCATGATTGACAAAATGTACGGTGCTGAAATCTTTTATGAAGAAGCAATCAATATTCTTTTCCCCGATGCATATGAGGAAGCCGTTAAGGAAACCGGTATTGAACCTGTTGACAGACCTGAGGTTGATATTAAAGAAATCGGCGCTGACAAGGATCTTGTTTTGACAGCCAAAGTTACAGTAAAGCCCGAGGTTGAAATCGAAAACTATAAGGGTATAGAATTGCCAAAATTTGAGTATACTGTAAGCGATGATGATGTAAACGCTGAAATTTCAAGAATGCAGCAACAGAACTCAAGGCTTGAAACCGTTGAAGACAGATCTGCCGAAATGGGCGATATTGCCGTAATTGATTACGAAGGCTTCTGCGACGGCGAAGCTTTTGAAGGCGGTAAGGGCGAAAACTATGAGCTTGAGCTCGGTTCAAACACATTTATTCCCGGATTTGAGGAGCAGATTGTTGAAAAAAACATCGGCGAAGAATTTGATGTAAATGTTACATTCCCCGAGGTTTATCACGCTGAAAATCTTAAGGGTAAGGCTGCTGTGTTCAAGGTTAAGCTTAACGGCCTTAAAAAGAAAATTCTTCCCGAGCTTGACGATGAGTTTGCCAAGGATGTAAGCGAATTCGACACACTCGATGAGCTTAAAGCCGACATCAGGAAAAAGCTTGAGGAAAATGCAGAAAACAGAGCAAAGGGAGACAAAGAGAACGCTGTTTCCGACTGGCTTTGTGAAAACATGAAGGCTAATGTGCCCGAAGTCATGATTGAAAACGAAGTTGACCAGCTCTTAAGGGATTTTGAGATGAGGCTTTCTTATCAGGGTATCAGTTTGGATACATACCTGTCATATACCGGCTCTGATTTGAATACAATGAGAGCAAGCTTCAAAACAAATGCCGAAAAGAAGGTTAAAACAACTCTTGCACTTGAAAAGATTGCCGCTTTGGAAAATATTGAGGTTACAGATGCCGATGTTGATGAAGAAGCTGAAAAGCTTGCAAAGGCATACAATATGGAAGCTAAGGACATCAAGGAACGCGTTGGAGATACAATAAAGCCCGACCTTAAGATCGGTAAAACTATAGAATTTATTATTGAAAATTCTGTTGAAAAGAAGCCGGCAAAGAAGACTACGGCAAAGAAAACAACAACTAAAAAAGAAACTTCCGACGGCGAAGAAAAGCCTAAGAAAACAACTGCAAAAAAGACTACAACAACAACTAAGAAAACCACAACAACAAAAAAGACAACAAAAAAGGCTGAATCCGCAGAATAATTTTTTCTACGGTATTGTATCAAGCTTTTCGGTAAGATTGGAGGTATATAATTATGAGTTTGGTTCCTATGGTCGTTGAACAAACCAATAGAGGAGAACGATCCTACGATATTTTTTCAAGATTATTAAAAGACAGAATAGTATTTTTGTCTGACGAGGTAAATGATGCAACAGCAAGTCTTGTGGTTGCACAGCTACTTTTTTTGGAAGCGGAAGACCCTGACAAGGATATTTCCCTTTATATCAACAGCCCCGGCGGTTCTATAACGGCAGGTATGGCTATTTATGATACTATGCAGTATATAAAGTGCGATGTTTCAACAATCTGCGTCGGAATGGCTGCAAGTATGGGTGCGTTTTTGCTTACAGCTGGCGCAAAGGGTAAAAGATATGCTTTGCCCAACAGCGAGATTATGATTCATCAGCCTCTCGGAGGTACACAGGGGCAGGCTACCGATATTCAGATTCATGCTGAACGCATTATAAAAATGAAGAAAAAGCTCAATCAGATCTTAAGCGAAAGATCCGGTCAGCCCCTTGAAACTATAGAGCATGATACTGAAAGGGATAACTTCATGTCGGCTGACGAGGCAAAGGCGTACGGTTTGATTGACGAGGTTATTGCAAACCGTAACGAGGTGAAATAATGCCGAACAGAACTGATAACAATAACATTGAGCTTAAATGTTCCTTTTGCGGCAGAGATCAGAGTGAGGTAAAAAGGCTTATAGCAGGTCCGGGTGTATATATTTGTAACGAATGTATCGAGCTTTGCAGTGAAATAATCGAAGAAGATTATCCTGAAAAGGAACCGGAAGAATTGGAAAAATCCGAGCCTGAAAAGCTTCCTACTCCCATGGAAATCAAGAGAATTCTTGACGACTATGTTATAGGGCAGGAGGACGCAAAAAAGGTGCTTGCGGTTTCTGTTTACAATCATTATAAGCGTATTTACAGAAAATCCGATAATGATGTGGAGCTTCAAAAGAGCAATATTTTGATGCTTGGCCCGACGGGTAGCGGCAAAACTCTGCTTGCCCAGACTCTTGCAAGAATACTCAATGTTCCTTTTGCGATTGCAGATGCAACAACGCTCACAGAGGCAGGATATGTTGGAGAGGATGTTGAAAACATTCTTTTAAAGCTTATTCAAGCGGCTGACTACGATGTTGAGTATGCACAGAAGGGTATAGTCTATATTGATGAAATAGATAAAATTTCAAAAAAGAGTGAAAACCTTTCCATAACAAGAGATGTAAGCGGCGAAGGTGTTCAGCAGGCACTTTTAAAAATACTTGAAGGTACTGTAGCATCTGTTCCTCCCCAAGGAGGAAGGAAGCATCCTCACCAGGAGCTTATTCAGATTGATACCACAAATATTCTGTTCATTTGCGGAGGTGCATTTGACGGTCTTGAAAAGATTATTTCTGACAGAATCGGTCAGAAGCAACTCGGATTCGGTGCGGATGTCAAGAGTAAAAACGATTTGGATATCGGCACGATTTTCCGCCGTATGCAGCCGCATGACCTTATAAAATTCGGACTTATTCCCGAATTTGTCGGAAGGCTTCCCGTTTCCGTTTCGCTGAATGCCCTCGATGAGGACGCTCTTGTCAGAATACTCACAGAACCGAAAAATTCTCTTGTAAAGCAGTATCAAAAGCTCTTTGAGCTGGATGGTGTTTCTCTTGAAATAGATGCTCCTGCGCTTGGAGCAATAGCTCATAAGGCAATCGAGAGAAAAACAGGTGCAAGAGGTCTTCGTTCAATTCTCGAAGAAACAATGGTTGACATAATGTTTGAAATTCCGTCTGACAGTTCTGTTTCAAAGTGTATTGTTACGGAAGATTGCATAACGGAAGGCAAAAAACCGAAGCTCAGGAGAAAAAAGGCAGTATAATTACCCATAAAAAGCAATATTGTAAAACCGACTTTGTAAAACCGAAGTCGGTTTTTCTTTTGTTTAAAAATGTCGAAAAATAGTATTGACAAAAGGATAATTGAGTGATATAATACAACTAAGGGTGATGATTGAAAACAAGTAAGTCCGAATTTGCATTTAAGAGAGCTGTCGGTAGCTGCAAGGCAGTATGTCAAATCGGAACGAATACATTTCATGAACCGTGCGCTGAAATAGCTTAGGTTGCACCGGGTACGCCCGTTATAGCGTTGAGAGTATATTTTGTACTCAATGAGGTCGTATTTGTGAGAATACGATAAAATGAGGTGGTACCGCGATTTATTCGCCCTCTGTATATTTTATTTATACGGAGGGTTTTTCTATGCCCTCTGTAAGGAGGTTTAATTATGTTATTGAAGCTTCTCATGTTGGTCGCATTCTTTGCAGTTATGGTTGCTATCGGCATATATTGCCGACGCCATGCAACGGATGTAAACGGGTTTGTGCTCGGCGGTCGTTCGGTAGGCCCGTGGCTTACTGCTTTTGCTTACGGTACTTCCTATTTCTCTGCCGTAATTTTTATCGGCTATGCGGGACAGTTCGGTTGGAAGTTCGGTATTGCTTCAACATGGATCGGTATCGGTAACGCTATTATCGGTTCCCTTTTGGCTTGGGTTGTGCTCGGCAGAAGAACAAGATTGCTTACTCAGTATCTTGATACCGCCACAATGCCTGAGTTTTTCGGAAAAAGATACAAGAGCAAGGCACTTAAGGTTGGAGCTTCGGCTATTGTTTTTGTTTTTCTTATTCCTTACACAGCTTCACTTTATAACGGTCTTTCAAGATTGTTCGGTATGGCGTTTGATATCAACTATTCAGTTTGCGTAATAGCAATGGCTGTGCTTACCTGCATTTATGTGGTTGCCGGCGGATACATGGCAACTGCAATTAATGACTTTATACAGGGTATTGTAATGCTTTTCGGTATCGTTGCCGTTATTTTAGCCGTTCTTTCTCAAAACGGTGGTTTTGTGAAATCTCTCGAATCTCTTGCCAATGTTGAGGCAGATGTTCCGGGTGTTTTCAACTCGTTTTTCGGCCCCGATCCGCTGAATCTCTTATTTGTTGTTATACTTACTTCCCTCGGAACATGGGGACTTCCTCAGATGGTTCAGAAGTTCTACGCAATAAAGAGCGAAAAGGCAATCAGCAAAGGTACAGTTATTTCCACAATTTTTGCTGTTGTGGTTGCGGGCGGATGCTATTTCCTCGGCGGTTTCGGAAGACTTTTCTCCGATAAGCTTAATGTTGTTAACGGTTTGCCTTCCCTTGGCTATGACTCGATTATTCCTACCATGATTTCGGGATTGCCCGAAATATTAATAGGAATTGTTGTAATTTTGGTTCTTTCGGCTTCGATGTCAACATTGTCTTCACTTGTTTTGGCGTCAAGCTCTACTTTGGCACTTGACTTTATTAACGGTACTGTCGTTAAGAACATGAGCGAAAAAGCTCTTGTTAAAGTAATGAGAGTATTTATCGTTGTGTTCATTGCGATTTCTGCCGGGATTGCGATAGTCCAGTACAACAGCAATGTGACATTTATTGCAGATTTAATGGGTATTTCTTGGGGTGCGCTTGCAGGCTCCTTCCTTGCACCCTTCCTTTACGGACTGTATTGGAAAAAAACCACAAAGGCATCATGCTGGGTTAGCTTTATATTCGGTTCTGTTATTATGATTCTCAATATGCTCTTCAGAGGAAGCTTCCCCGCACTCCTTCAATCACCGATCAACTGCGGCGTAATTGCAATGCTCGGAGGTCTTGTGATTGTTCCTGTAGTAAGCTTATTTACCAAAAAGCCCGAATTTGACGAAGATATTTTCTCGTGTTACGAAAAAACGGTAACAGTCCATGCCAAGGATTCGCTTGGCGAATAATACTTATTTTGAAAGGTAAATGCGAAAATGGTAATTACAGAATTGCTTGAAAGAAATGCAAAGCTTTACGGTGATGAGATCAGCCTTGTTGAGATCAATCCGTCCGAGCAACGCGACAATGCGGTTACTTGGCGTGATTTTGAGCTAATTGAATCAAGCGATGCCGGCATATACAGAAGAGAAATGACCTGGAAAGAATTTGATGTAAAAGCAAATCGTTTTGCAAATCTTTTGTTGACGCGCGGCGTAAAAAAAGGGGACAAGGTAGCAATACTGCTCATGAACTGTCTTGAGTGGCTTCCCATTTATTTCGGAATATTAAAAACAGGAGCTCTTGCTGTTCCGATGAACTATCGGTATTCGTCCGATGAAATAAAGTATTGCCTTGAACTCGCAGAATGTGATGCTTTGGTGTTCGGTCCCGAGTTTACGGGGCGTGTCGGGGCGGTTTATTCTTCGTGTGAAAGACTCAAGAATATTTTCTTTGTGGGAAGCGATTGCCCTTCCTTTGCCGACAGTTATGATAAGATGACAAATTATTGTTCATCGACCGTACCTCCCGTTTTTCTTACGGAGGACGACGATGCGGCTATCTATTTTTCCTCGGGAACAACAGGATTTCCCAAGGCGATACTTCACGCACACAGGGCACTGATTTCGTCATGCAGAACCGAGCAGATGCATCACGGTCAAACAAGGGAAGATGTTTTTCTCTGCATCCCGCCCCTTTACCATACCGGGGCAAAAATGCATTGGTTCGGTAGCCTGATTTCAGGAAGCAAGGCTGTAATATTAAGAGGTGTTAAGCCCAAGTGGATTTTCAAAGCCATTTCCGATGATAAAGCTACAATCGTGTGGCTTCTTGTACCGTGGGTTCAGGATATTTTGGATTCTATTGATAGGGGAGAGCTTAACCCCGACGATTACAGGCTCGGTCAGTGGAGGCTTATGCATATCGGTGCACAGCCTGTTCCTCCAAGCCTTATTAAACGCTGGAAACAGCATTTCCCAAATCATCAATATGATACCAATTACGGCTTGAGCGAGTCTATAGGTCCCGGATGTGTTCATCTCGGTGTTGAAAACATAGATAAGGTGGGCGCAATAGGTAAGGCAGGTTATCTTTGGGAAACCGATATTGTTGACGAAAAAGGAATTTCCGTTAAAAACGGCGATGTCGGCGAGCTCATTGTTAAAGGCCCCGGCGTTATGAAATGCTACTATAATAATAAGAAGGCAACGGAAGAATCGTTAAAGAACGGCTGGCTTTACACGGGCGATATGGCAAAGCAGGATGAAGACGGTTTTATATATCTTGTGGACAGGAAAAAGGATGTAATTATCACAGGCGGAGAAAATCTCTATCCCGTTCAGATTGAGAATTTTATCAGAGCTCACGATGCTGTTAAGGATGTTGCCGTTATCGGCCTTCCGGATGAACGCCTCGGTGAAATTGCTGCGGCAATAATCGAACTGAAAGAAGGCGCTTCATGCACCGAAGAAGATATTCTTACTTTTTGTGAAGAAATGCCGAGATATAAAAGACCTAAGAAGATTATTTTTGCCGATGTTCCGAGAAATCCCACAGGTAAAATCGAAAAGCCGAGGCTTAGAGAAATCTATTGCGGCGGCAGATTGGTTGAGGCTCAGACAACTAAATAAAATGATAAGGACGGCAAAAGAGCCGTCCTTTAGTTTTGCTTTTTGACGATTTTGTATTCGTCATCTGCATTAAAATAGGGGCACTCAAATTTATGTCCCGACAAAAATCTCATCATCTCATCCTCGTCCAGATTTACCAAGCATACATAACATTCCCAGTCATCATCGTATTTGTAGTACGCACACATTTCGCAACTGTTCATAATTTATCTCCTTTCCGCCGCTCCTTGCGGCATTGTTTGTCATTTATCCGAAAAATAAAACAATATTAACAATTCCCGATTAATTTTATTGAGTTTATCGGTATATACGATTATATCACAATATCTGATGATTTTCCATGTTTTTTTCTTTAATTTTAAAAAAATATAATCTGCCTCTCATGCAAAATGATACAACTAATGAATAATTATGCGTAAAATAAGGTGCGAAAAAGATTATCGTTAGTTAAGACTATGCTTGCAGAACAGGAAAATTGAGTAAATTTCCTCGATTTTAGTCAACGCTTACGGGAATATCTTTTTATATTTTGAATTAAAATTGACTTTGTTATATCTGTTTTTTGTGCATTTTTGTTTTAATTTTCTATGAATAACATAAGTTTATTTTTTTATTGCTGGTTTTTTACATAATATCATACTTTGGTGCTATTTTACAGTACTATTTTAGTTGACTTTTTAAACATAATATGTTACAATCATCATGAAAGTTAAACTTGTCAATAATTTAAGGAGGAATTAAAATGCGAAAAAGATTATCGTTAGTTCTGGCTATGCTTATGATTTTAAGCATGATCAGTATTCCGTCTGTAATGGCAGCAGATGTTTCGGCAATCAGTATTACCGAAAACCAGAGCTTCTATTGCGGCGAGGAAAGAAATGCCGTACCCCTTACAGTTAAGGGTATTTTGGCATCGGACGGTAGTGAGATTGACCTTACCGGCGATTCGGAGATTACATATTCAAGCTCCGATGAAGAAATTTTCAGGTTTGAAGGAAACAAGCTTTCCTCAACCGGGAAAAACGGTATGGCTGTTATCTCTGCCACATACGGCGGGCATACCGCTAAAATTGTGATGACACATCAGCCTGCACAAACCACGGCCGGTCAGCCGATCGCTCCTGATGTAAATGTTTCCAATTACACAAACTCGGAGTACATCACAACCGGCACACCGGGCACAGCGGAAGGCGGTCACTATGACGGCAGTGCTTTCAGTAACTGGCCCAATAACTGGACGCTTGTTCTTATGAGAAAATCCTATGCCAGAGATAATGATCCGGCTAATATTTCTACCAGTATGACAACCAGATGGTTTGACAGCGGATACCGTTCCATTGGCGGCTGGTTCTATGATGACGGAGTTAGTACTCACAATCAGGGATTTCAAAGAGTAGTGCTTTCAGACTCTGCACTTTCTCATCAGTCGGGTAATTTCCAGGACGACTACGGCTATGGAAAATTCGTAGAGAAGTGGGAAGGAATGAATTCCTGGATGTGTCTAAATACCGTAACATTATACGGTAGTAAAGACTACTATGTAAACGGTTCGTCTTTTGGCGGAAATTACACAAACATAAAGCCGAGAACAAAGGGTTGGCATCAGATGATTGTTTCTCTTGAAAAGAACATTGATGCCGAATACGGCTGGTCCGTATATACATATTTTGACGGGGAATTGTTAGGCGTTAAGGATGTTGTTCCCTCAGAAGAAATTCTTACTCCCGGTGCTGCTGACTGCAATACTTGGGCAGGAATGGAAGTAAGATGTTTCTGGGAAGCCGCTTCTTTGAACCACATGGATGATATGATTCTTATGGGTTCTTTGGAGAAGGAGGTTGAGCCTACCGCTCCCTCAGTTTCAAGACTTATAATTGACGGCGTTGCAATGGAGGGTAACACCCTTACGGCTAATGCCAAAATTGATGATGTTAACGGAGATAAGCTTGATGAAGCTCTCTATTCTTGGGAAGCATCCGATGACGGCAATACATGGACGGCTATCAGCGGAGAAACCTCAAATACGCTTGTGGTGACCTCTGCATACATCGGAAAATATATCCGTGTAACCGTAACGCCAAGAAGTACGGCTGAGCCTAAAGTCGGAACTCCCGTAACTTCAGATGCAACCGCAAAGGTTATCAAAAAGGTAATTCCTCCGACTGCAAAGGATGTTACGATTTCTGGAACTCCCGATACCGGTAAGCTTCTTACGGTAAGCTATACCTACGAGAAGTCCGTAGACAACATCGCAGAAGGTGCAACAAAAATAGCTTGGGAAACATCAACCTCTGAAACCGGTACATATACTGAGGTTCAGAGCGGAAGCGCTAAGACCTATCAGATTAAGGCTGCCGATGCAGATAAATACATAAGAGCAAAGGTTACTCCCGTAGATAATATGGGTAATGCAGGTACACCTGTTATTTCTACACCTGTGAAGCTTAACCCGTATTCCGATCCTACTGCTGAAAGCACATATTACGTTGCTCAAAACGGTAGTGATGACAATGACGGTTCTCTGGAAAATCCCTTTGCAACCATCGGTAAGGCTCGTGACGTTATTTCCGCACTCTCACTTCCTGAAGGCGGAGTAACTGTTTATGTTCGCGGTGGCGAATATCCTGTTTCCAACACAATTACATTTGATTCAAATGATTCGGGCGAGGAAGGCAAGCCTATTACATACATGGCTTATCCCGGAGAAGAGGTTTCTTTTGTAGGCGGTAAGAGCCTTGATACTTCAAAAATCAAGAAGGTAACAGATGAAGCACTTCTCAGCCAGCTTGTAGATGAGGATGCAAAGAAGCATTTATATTCATTGGACCTTGGCGAACAAGGTGTAAAAATGACTGCACTTTCACCTTTTGGATGGGGACAGTCAGCATATACTCCCAGTGAAATTTATATGGACGATATGCTTCTGACAATGGCACGTTGGCCTAATGACGACCTTAGCGAAAATCTTCTTCAGGGTGCTCCGTATTTGGATGAGGGCTCTGAAGGGTATAACGATGCAAGACAGAATATAATGATGACCTATCCCGATCCCGAAAATCGCTCTGCTAAGTGGAATGTTAAGAAGGGCGATGCATATGTCGGCGGAGCTATAACTCACTTCTGGGCAGATGCTACCCTCAGAATCGACAGTATTGACGCTGAAAGAAAAATCGTAAAATCAATGGATCCCCATATATATTCTCTTATTCCCGGTGCAAGCTGGGGACAGCAGTATAGGATTTACTTCGGAAACATCTTCGCGGAAATTGACAGACCCGGCGAAAGCTATGTAGATCGTGAAAAAAATATTTTGTACTTCTACCCGGTTTCCGATGTAGAGACAGCCTCTATGACTGTTTCAACGCTTCAAAAGACAATGTTTAACATTGATGGTGCTTCCAATATAACATTTAAAGGTATTAACTTTAAAGAAACCCGTACAACACCTTTGAATATTACATCTTCAAAGAACATTGTAATTGACGGAGCAGAGGTGTTAGGCTCGTCTGACGGTGGTATTCACATTAAGAACTCAACGGATTGTGAAATTAAGAATTCCCGTTTCTTTAATATTTGCGATTATGCTGTAAGAATTGACGGTGGAGACCGTGTAAATCTTGTACCCAGCAACAATGTTATAGAAAACAACTATTTCCATCTTTGTTCGTTAAGATCTTCCAATCCTTCTGCAATATTGGGATATGATAGCGTCGGAAATGTAATCCGTCATAATGAGTTTGACGATTTGAGAGCATCGGCTATCAAATTTACAAGGTCAAACGATTACATTATTGAGTATAATACATTTACCAACTCGCTCTATTTCTCATCGGATATGTCCGCGATTTATTACGGCAGAGATATTTCTGTTCTCGGTAATGTAATAAGATACAATTATTTCGCAAACTTCACATCCGATTGCTGGGCATTGGTTGACGGTTATGTTGATGGTATTTTCTGGGATGACGGTGCTGTAGCACCGGAGGTTTACGGAAATGTATTCTATAATGCCGGCAGAGAGCTTTCACAGTTCAGAACAAACGGCGGAGAAATTTCCGATCCCCGAAATAATATAATTATTGAAGACAGAAACATTTTAAGTTATGCTGCATATGTATGGGGCTGGGGAACGCGAGGTTATACATACAAAGACGGGGATAAAACAGTTGCAGTTAATACCAACTTACCTACTTTTAACTGGCTGTACCTCATGAACATGGGAGATCTCATGGGAACTGCAGAAGGCAGTACAAATCCGGTAAAAGGTAATGCTAATACTTTCACAGACTCAATGAAAGCACTTGTATGGAGTGATACATGGAAGGAACATTACAAAGGAACCCTTTGGGAAAAGGCATTGAAGCTTTATTCCAAGGAACTCTATGACGGAGCAAAGGTATTCTATGATGCAAAAGACGAATACGGCTTGCTTAAGTACTTAGACGAAAACTTACCGGATGTAGTTGAAAACAGAATTCAGAATGATATACATGACAATGCGTTAATCGGTGTAACAAAAGTAACCGATGCTGCTCATCACGGCAACGGATTTGACAACTATGAGCAGACCAATATTAGCACTGCAAAATCCCTGTTCGTAGATTACGACAACGAAAACTTCAAGCTTACAGCTGAAGGTCTTAAGACAATTCAGGCATCAGCTCCCAATTTTGAGGACATTCCTTTTGAAAACATAGGAAGAACCTCTACAATAGGCGGACATAAGCCGAGCGTTGAAGTAAAGGCTGACATTATAAGCGGTATTCCCGCACCCGGAAGCGAAATCAGTGCGGCATACGACTTTATCGACGAGGACGGAGATAAAGAAGGAAAGTCCCTTATTTACTGGTATGTTGCAGACAAGGCAAACGGAAGTTATGAGATGATCAGAGGAAAAGTAGGTTCTGAATTTGAACTTACCGATGAATATGCAGGTCGCTATCTCAAGTATAAGGTAGTTCCTTACGATGTAAACTCCATGAGAGGCGAAGAGGTTTACAGTGATCCTATTCAGATCAGAAATGTAAGCTCTGTTGACCTTTCAAAGCTTAGTGCGGCTATGAAGGAAGCAAGAGAAGCGCTTTCCTCGGCAACGATCGGAACAGCTACAGGTAACTATCCTCAGTCAGCATATGATGAGCTTTCAAATGCACTTGCTGAGGCACAGGCAGTAGCAAATGACGAGGAAGTAACGCAGTATGCTGTAAACAATGCGGTAACAAAGCTTGAAGCTGCAACGGCTAAATTCCTCAGGCAGAAGATTCCTGCAATCAATATGGATAAGATAGTACATCTTAACATCAATCCTCTGCTTGCAGACAAAGAAAACTGGGTAAATCCCGGCGGATTCATGACATTTGAAAACGGTTCAATGGTAATTGATTCAACAAGCTTCGACCTTGCAACATATAAGGCTGAAAAGTACCTCAATCATGAATTCTCATTCAAGATGAAGTTTGAACCTGAAGACGGAATTACAACACCTTGGGTAGGAATCTACTTCAGACAGCTTGCAACAGACAAGAAAGTTTGGGAAACCGGTAACGGCGGTGTTATGTACGCCTTCAAGAGCGATATAATGGAAATGCAGGAGCATGTGCCAAACGGAGCCGGCGGTTCAAGTGCAATGATTGAAACCATACCCAACAACTTCCTTTCATTCGGAGAGGAGCACATCGTAACCTGCGGCATCTATGATACCGAAGAGGAAGGCAAGGGCTTCTGGCAGATGAAGGTTGACGGCGAGGTAGTTTACGAAAAGTCAATCGAATTTAAGCATTTCTATGGTGAAGAAGGTTACTTCGGATTCTCTTCCAGTGGTGGTAAATTAACAATTTCACCTACGGAAGCAGATAAAACCGCGCTTAATAAAGCAATTTCTGATGCTTCCGGCTTGACATTCACTGCAGGTAACAAGTACGGCGAATATCCTGCAGAGCTTGTTGAAAACTTCAATAAGGCAGTAGCAAACGCAAAGACAGTAGCTGCTAAATCCGATATTACTCAGTATGATGCAGATAAGGCAGTTTCGGATATTGAAGATGCTATCGAAGCTCTTAATGAAGCGGTTGTAACAAAAGAAGATGTAACGGGCAACAAGACAATTAATATTGACAGCTCTTATCCTGCAGCAGTAATTAATGTAGGAAAAGGTGCA
>ERZ827440.638-NODE-638-length-46268-cov-5.213879_pt1 | contig 46268 bp, 33 predicted proteins | sample MGYA00519774_ERZ827440 | MGnify/ENA primary metagenome ERZ827440 (study PRJEB31778, sample SAMEA3449302) | human gut metagenome | biome: human gut; feature: human-associated habitat; material: faeces | place: United Kingdom | collected 2010/2012 ... | reverse complement strand
GGCCCGTGGGTTATACCCTAAGAGCAAACCACCCTTTTTAAGGGTGGTTCTGATTGTGCAACGATTAGTTGTGCCCCCTCACACCTCTTGTTGCTACCGTTGCCCGATATGTTTGCGCGGCGTCATCGGTGCATGCGATGCGGTCATTACAATTGGCATCGTGCTGCGATTTAGGGGGAACGTTTTGGTGTCTGAACAGGCAAATGTTGATTGTGCTGCTGGCTTTGGCGTGCGCTTGATCGGCTGTGCCGACGATGCGGTTTTGCCCATTGGCATGCACGACTATGCGGAGGCCCTTGGTTGCTGCATGCTGGTTGACAAGACCATGTTTATTGCTGATGTGTTGGACTGCGACGCGTCCGTTGTGGTGTGCTGTCGACCCGAGGGTTTTGGCAAGAGCATGAACTTGTCGATGCTCAAGGCTTTTCTGGAGTGTCCCGCGGTCGGCCGCGCTGGTCAGCGTTTGTTTGCCGATGCTCAGATTTGGGATGCGGACGGCGGGCGTTATCGGGACGAGTACGCTTGCTATCCGGTGATATCGCTGGATTTTTCTGGCGCTGCGAGGCGTGGCGCCGCTATTGCCGACGTCGTGCGCGATGCTCTTTCGGGCGAGTGCGTCCGCCTGCTGGCGCTTTTGGAGGCTCCGGATTTAGCTCGAGACAAGGTGCGTCACATCGAACGTGTTGCGCGTGGCGCGGCGAGCGAGGACGAGGTCGCCTCGGTGCTTGGCGTGCTCATTGAGCTGCTGGAGATGGCCTGCGATGAGCAGGTTGTATTGCTCGTTGATGGGTACGATGCGGCATGGTTGGGCCGTGCAAGCGCGAGGGGCGCTTCCGGTGCTGATCCGGCAGGGCTATTCGATCGCGTGCTGTTCGACGCCATTGCCGCTGCGCGCGATTCGTTGCGGCTGACGTGTCTGATGGGGGAGTGTCCCGGCCCTGCCGAAGTGGCGCTTTCTTCGCGCGGCTGCTCGTATTGTCTGACGACGCCGCTGTCGGCGTGGTGTGACCGATGTTTCGGTTTTTCGGATGCCGAGGTCGAGGCTCTATTGAATCATGCTGGGCGCGAGGAATACCTGGATGATGCGCGTGAATGGCTCGAGGGGTATCGGTTTGGCAGGGCCTATTGCTCGAGTCCAGAGCGTGTGATCGGTTTTCTGGGCCGAGGCTGCACGGCTCCTGTGCGTGCCGATCTGTATGGATATGCCGATTGCCTGAGTAGGGTAGTTGCCGGGTGGAATCTCGGCCGCCTTTCGGTCTTGTTTGATTTGCTCGAGGCCCATGGGTGCGCTGAGGTCCCGCTTTGTTTGGGCACTGCAGAGCCAGATGTCTCGCCTGACGATGGCATGTGGACAGCGCTGTATCTGTCCGGTTTTCTCACGACGGATATGACTGAGGAGCCAGAGCATGGCGATCGCCTCCGTGCTTTGCGATTGCCCAATAACGAGCTTCGTCAGGCCTTGCGTCTAGTGATTATTGAGTGGTTTGAGTGTGCCGCAGAAGACATTCGAGACGTCGATGCGTTTCGCGACGGGCTGTGCCATGGGAACGAGGATACCGTGAGGCGGGCGCTAAGCCGCATCTTGGGAGATGCGGGAATCGGTGCGACCGACCCAGATACGCCGCTGCCATATCATCTGCTCTTGCAGGGGCTCTGCTTTGGCTTGCCGGGCTATGCCAATCCTGCCTCGAGGCGAAAGTGTGGCGCGGATCGCTGGGACATCCAGGTTTTTCCCACGGGCGCCGTGTTCGACATAGCCGATACGATCGGTATGCTCGATGAACGTCCGCTGATAACGATCAACATGATGTATGACCCCGGTGTGGATGCGCTGGGCCTGGAATTGCTGGCCGTGCAGGCGCTGCTCGACATAGAGCGCGACGGCATCGACGAAATCCGTGTGCCACGCCCCGCCATTGGACGCATGCGCTGGGGGTTTGGGTTTGATGGGCAGCATGTGGCTACGGTGTGCCAGCGGCTTTAAGCGCCGAGGTGTTTCCAGCTTCCGTTACTCGGTGTCCTTCATGGGCGGCATGGGCTTCCAGTTGGGATCCTTGATGATCTTGCGGGCGTCTTTCATGCCTCGGCGCAGCGCCGGAATACCGGTCTTAAAGCACTTATCGACCGCAGCCAGGCGAATGAATTCCTTGCAGAAGGTCGCGGCGTTGCCCAGACGGAACAGCATAGGGTGGTAGTCGCCGTAGATCTGCATGTAGCGTGCCAGATAACCGCGGTTGCGCATGATGTAGTAGCGGTTGGTGTCGCTCGTGGAGTTGAGCTGGCGTTTGCCGGCGATGTCCCAGTTAGAGACGGCGCGGGCGCGCTTGAGCACCACGTCGGCAACTACGGCGGCGGGGAAGTGCTGGCTGGCCACGTAGCCATAGCAGGCATCGTCGCCGTAGATGAAGAATCGCGCATCGGGCAGGCCGATCTTGTCGACCACGCGGCGCGAGAACATGCCGCCCTCAAAGCACAGCTGGTTCATGGCGCGATAACCCTCTGGACCCAAGTCCCACTTGGCGATAGGGTTAGGGATGCCGAGCGAGAGGATGAGCTGGTACTGCCAAAAGAAAGCGCCGCCGTCAAAGTCCAGGCGCGAACCCTGGATGACATCGTAGCGGTCGGTCCACTTGGCAAGACGCTCGATGCCTTCGGGGATGACGAGCACGTCGTCGTCCATCACCCAGAACCACTGGGCGCCCAGGTCGTAGGCGCATTTAGTGCCGGCGGAGAAGCCGCCCGCACCGCCGCCGTTTTCGAGCTGCGGGGCGTAGATGACACGGTCGGTGCTGCCCTGCGCGTCGGGCTGCTCGGTGTCGATGCCCCACAGGTTGGCCAGGCGCTCGTTGAATGCGGTGCACATGGTCTCGGTCTCGCGCGAATTCTCGTTATCGACAATCACGATGCGCCAGGGCGTTGCCGTGAGCTCGGTCATGGAGTCGAACAAGTTGGCCAGGAGTTCCTGGCGTTTGTACGTAACGACGACGATGGCGAGCTTATCGATGGGAGCGGGAAGGGTTGAAGGCATGGGGCAATATATCCTTTCACGCGCGGCGGGCGAGTGCTGCGCGGAAGCTATCGAATACGTCCTTGGGACTGTCTTATTGTAAAGGCTCGGCGCACCTTGACGGCAAGCTTTGAATAAAACGCAGGAACCTGCCACGGCTGTAGCGGCTTTAGCGTCTGACGGCAGCGTGTCTATTGCCGCTTGAGCTTGCGAGCGATAAGGCTTCTAGCTGCGTCGATGGTGAGAAGTGTCAGGGCAAAGACGATGCTAATGACGGTACCCGTGACGATACATATAACTGCCGGGCTGTTTTGGCTGACCAGTATGTTTGCGAGCAACGTATTGAAGACGGGACGCCACAGGCTACTGGTGAGCGACTGCATCACATAGAAACCGAGCGTGGCGGTCGATAAGGTGACGATGGCACCTGCAGTCCGCGAATTGCCTGAGGCACTGCGTCGGGTAGCCGCAAAGAGCAGGGAGGCGGCAGCGAGGGCAAACGAGATCAGCGAGGTCGATTTGTAGGAGAGGATTGTCATCGCCGTGAGGTTGTCGGTGAAGGAGAGTGCTCCTTCCAGGATGATGGTGAGCACCAAAACCGTTACGAGCGAGCGCATGCCCAAGGCGCCCACCCTGTCCGAATCCATGACATCGGTAACGTCGCGGAGCAGTCCGCCGATCAAAAACGCGACTACGTACGTGGTAGCGCTCATGAGCTTTTGGAGCCAAGAAAACTCGCCGGCGCTTGTCGCACTCATGGCGGCCAAATACCCGTTAGCAACGAATGCGAGGATGCTAACGGCGATGACCGTCGTCGTGTAGCTCTTCTGGGAGAGTCGACTCTTGGCCAGTCCAAACCATGGCGCCATGAAGACCGTGGCCGCATAGACCCAGATAAACTCAAGGCCTAGCGTGTACCAGTAGTGCGTATTGAGGGTAACATCGGGAATGGGTGAGACGACCGTGGACCACGCGAGCGCCACGAGGCAATAAAACGCAGTGGGCATAATGACCTTGCCAAGGCGCTGCGCCGTCCGTTGCATTTGCGACTTCCACGTTGCTCCACCGTCCCAAGCACGCGCGGCCGAAGCGATGAGAAAATAGCCCGAGATCATAAAGAAGACCTCGTTGGCCCAGCAGCCAAGCAAGTTAATAAAACCGAGCGCGCCGGAATAGGGGAATATCGCAAGTGGGGCATATTCCACGGCGCCGACGCAGACGGCTTGGAAGGTCCACTGAAAGGTGTGGAACACCGCGATGCCGGCGACCGCGACCAAACGCAGCGCTTCGATGGATATGTTGCGTGCGGCTTTGGGCTGCATGACGTCCTTTCGTAGGTTGGGCTCCATAGATTATATAAACGCCCGCTGGCGCGCTGACCCTTTGATACCATGAAACGACAGGTATTTCCTAAGGAGCACATTTGTCTACTAACGCCTCTGGCAGCCCTGTTCTGTCGCTGCTTATTCCCATTTACAATGTTCAGCGCTACCTGCGCGAGTGCCTCGATTCCGCCCTGGCGCAGACGCTCAAGGATATTGAGATCATCTGCATTAACGACGGGTCGACCGACAACTCGCCGGCGATTATCCGCGAGTATATGGAGCGCGATGGGCGCGTCAAGATGATCGACAAGGTCAACAGCGGCTACGGCGACTCGATGAACCACGGTCTGGAGATGGCGCGTGGCAAGTACGTTGGCATCTTGGAGTCCGATGACTTTATGGCGTCCGACGCACTCGAAAAGCTTGTCTCGGCCGCCGATAGCAATAATGCCGACTTCGCGAAGGCGAACTTTGATTTCTACTGGTCTAAGCCCGAGGAGCGCCGTTCGCTGCACGAGATGTTTAAGGCCAAGGACTGCGGCAAGCCGGTGCACCCGAGCGACACGACGCGGTTCTTTAAGCAAAAGCCGTCGATTTGGTCGGCCGTGTACCGTCGCGATTTTCTTGAGCGCAACGGCATCAAGTTCCTGCCGACTCCGGGGGCATCCTTTCAGGACACGTCATTCGCCTTTAAGGTGATCGCGTGCGCCGATAAGGCTATTTACCTGCACGATGCCGTGTTGTCGTATCGCCAGGACAACGAGAATTCCTCGGTCAATTCTTCGGCTAAGGTCTTTTGCGTCAATACCGAGTATGCCGAGATTGAGCGTTGGATTCGAGAGGATTATGCCCGCGACCACGCAAGCGGCGATGTCGCGCGCATGCTCAAGTTCAATCAGCTCATTAAGTACGATTCTTACATGTGGAAGTACGTGCGCCTGGCGCCTAAGTTCTATAAGGAGTTCCTGGCGCAGATGGCCAAGGAATTTCAGGCGGCCTTGGACGCGGGGGAGTTTTCGCTTGACGATCTTAAGCCGTGGAAGCGCGCGAATCTCGCTGCCATCCTCAAAGATCCTGAGGGCTGGGTTGACGAGCATCCGAGTTTTGCGACGGATGGTGCCTTGGGGCGCGCCAAGTATTACGCCTCGGTTGGAGGCCCAGGCGTGGTTGCTGCCTTCCTCATCGAATCGCTGAGGGGGTAGGTCGACATGGGAGAGACTTTGACCCCCAAAGCGACCATTGTCGTTCCCGTCTACAATTCGTCGCGCTCCATTCAGCGATGCCTCGATTCGCTGTTGGCCCAGTCTGAGCGTTCGATTCAGGTTGTCTGCGTCAACGACGGTTCGACTGATGATTCGTTGAACGTTTTGCGCCAGATTGCGCAGGCCGACGATCGCGTACTGGTGATTGACCAGGAAAACGCGGGCGTCTCGTGTGCTCGAAATGCCGGCATCGATGCCGCCGTGGGCGGGACCGTCTTTTTTGTGGACGCCGACGATTACATCGATGCGCAGACGGTCGGGCGCGTGCTGCATGCCATGGAGTCTGCAGATGCCGAGGCCGCCGTTTTTGGCGGCGTCTGTGAACCTGCCGATGCTGCCCCCAAACGCGTCCAGCAACTCATGAGTCCCAAAGCTGGTATCTTTGGCGCCCGTGATCCCCAACTGCTGTTCCATTCGAATGCGCAGCCCTATGCCTGCCGTGCGGCTTTTTCGCGCGAGCTGCTCAATCGCGAAGGCATTCGCTTCGCCCCCGGTCTGGCTTTGGGCGAGGACGTCGTCTTCCAATTTGCGGCTTATGCGCTTGCCCGCAAGACCGTCGTCATGCCGGACAAGTTCTACCACTACGTGATGGAGAGTGAATCGGCGACGCACGAGTTCAACAGTGCCGAGGCTCGCGCCAAAAAGCTTGACGCCCACATGAGGATGCTCGAGGAGGTCTTGGAGGACTGGGCGGCCTACGATTTTTTGGACCTGTGTCCCGGCGAGCTGATAACTTGGTTTTTGGACCTTATCGTGTTTGATTTGGCGCGCTTGGATTCCGATGACTTCCATCGCGTGGCGGCTCGCGTCAACATGGACCTCGCGACGTTTTTGGGAACGGACTGGGCAGATATGCCTGCCAAGGGCGCCGTTTGCCGTGTTGCCCACAAGCTCGTTGCGGCGACCTCGGGCGTTTCGATGGCAGACGCCACGCTGTTCTATCTTTCGACTCGCGGTCTCAAAGCCTGTCTGGAGCGCTTTATCTAATTCCAAGCGCTGCCGCCCGCCGCAACCCGGCTGCTAAAATAACCCTGTTACACGCTATTCAACAGGAGGTTCTCTTGCAGAACTCTGATACCCCTAAAGTTTCGCTGCTTGTTCCCATCTGCAATGTCGAGCGCTATCTGCGCGAGTGCCTCGATTCCGCCGTGGCGCAGACGCTCAAGGACATCGAGATCATCTGCATCAACGACGGCTCCACCGATAGCTCGCCAGATATCATCCGCGAGTACATGGAGCGCGACCCCCGTGTAAAGATGATCGACAAAGCCAACAGCGGCTACGGCGACTCGATGAACCGCGGCCTGGAGACGGCGCGCGGCGAGTACGTGGGCATCCTTGAGTCCGACGACTTTATGTTTGAGGATTCGCTCCAAAAGCTGGTCGCCAAGGCCGATGCTGAGCATGCCGATGTCGTTAAGGGCGACTTTTACCTGTATTGGTCCACGCCCAGCGAGCGCCGTGAGCTGTTTGGGATCATCGACGAGCATATGACGGGCGCCGCGTATCGCCCCGTCGATCGCCCGGGCATCTTCTACCGCAAACCTTCCATTTGGTCGGCTATCTATCGGCGCGCGTTCCTCAACGACAATCAGATTCGATTCCTTCCCACGCCGGGTGCCTCGTATCAGGACGCAGGCTTTAACTTTAAGGTTTGGGCTTGCGCCGAGCGTGCCGCGTTTATTGCGGACCCCATTTTGTGCTATCGCCAGGATAACGAGAAGAGCTCCGTTAATTCGCCCAACAAGGTGTTTTGCGTGTGCGACGAGTATGTCGAGATGCAGCGCTTTTTGGACGAGCGTCCCGAGCTCAAGGCTCAGCTTCAGGGCATTTTAATGCGCATGAAGGTCGATACGTACCGTTGGAATGACGAGCGTTTGGTCGATGAGCTGCGTGAGCAGTTTTGGAAGAAAGCCTCGTCCGAGCTCAAGGCCGATTGGGATGCCGGTCGCTTTGACCTGTCGCTGTTTGATCCGCGTGGCGAGACCGACTTGCGCCTGATGGTCAAGTCGCCTCGCGCCTATATCGATTCGCGCTTTGGCTTTAAGAAGCCGGGCAAGATCAATACGTTTAAGCATTACTTTAAGATTGGCGGCCTGCCGCTGGTGTGGCGCGTGCTGACGTATCAGCGCACCTACGGCGACAACCCGCACCCTGATGACGTTCCCGCCGCACAGTAGGAGCGAGTGATTATGGCTACCCCCAAGATTTCCGTTGTCGTTCCCATCTACAAAGTGGAGGAGTGCCTGGCCTGGTGCCTGGACTCCCTGCTTGCGCAGGACATGCCCGATTGGGAAGGCGTGTTAGTCAACGATGGCTCGCCGGACGGTTCGCGCGATATTGCGGCTGCCTATTGCGATAAGGACGCGCGCTTTAGGCTGGTTGATAAGGAGAACGGCGGCCTGTCGAGTGCACGTAATGCAGGCATCGCTGCGTCCACGGCGTCTATCGTCGCGTTTTTGGATTCCGACGACCGCTTTACGCCCGATGCATGCCGCGTGATCGTCGATACCTTTGAGCGCGAGGACTGCGACGTTTTGACCTTTGGCGCGAATCCGTATCCGCTGGAGGCGGGGTATCCGTGGCTTAACTATGTGCTGAGCCCGCGCGATGTGTCGTTTGAAGGCTATAGCTCCGACCTGCTGTTTAAGGAAGCTTCTCGCCCTTTTGCATGGCGCACTGCCTGCAAGCGTGAGTTTTTGCTGGGCAACGGGATCGTGTTCGACGAAACCGTTAAGTATGGTGAGGACCAGGTCTTCGATTTTGCCGTGTACGGTCGTTCGCGCAAGACCGCGCTTATCTCGAACAAGCTGTATGACTACCGCGTGGCGCGCAAGGGTTCGCTCATGGACACCATGCGCTACGACGACGAGACACGTCTGCTGGAGCACGTGAAGATTTACTCCGCGGTGCTGGCTGACTGGCAGCGCGACGGTCTCGATGCTCAACATGCCGATGACCTGGCGTACTTCCTATGCGATCTGGTGCTGTACGATGCGCTCAGGTTGCTGGGTTCGGACTGCGGCAAGGTGTTTGCTGCCGTTGCCACGGCGCTTGCCGGTTCTGCCGTGGGCGGCGATGCTGCGCTCGCACAATGCGCTCCTTCTGTTGCCGCTATGGTGCGTGCGGCGCTTACCAGCAAGGCCCCCAATGCCCGTGCATGTAAAAAGCTCATGTTCGATTACGACGTCTTGAGGTTTGGGCGCCTGGGTGCCTGCAAACGCATGGCAGCGAACGCCCTGGGAAAGCGAGAAGTGTAGATGAGTATCAAGCGTTTGGCGCTTTGCCGCAGTCAGGGCCGTCTGTATGTGCTGCTTCGTTTTGCCGGTCAGGATGTCACCGCGCTTATTGAGCGGGAGGGTTCTCAGGCCTTTGTCCGCGCGACGACGAGCGGTTCTTGTGTGCCGTCGCTGGTACTCCCGGTTGACCATGGCCGTGTGCTGGCGCTTTGCCCTTCCGTTGCCGATTACGAGCGCGAGCTTGCCGTCTTGGTGCTTCCGTTTTTGGATGGCTCTACGATCGACGCTGCATTTGTGTCCGGTGGCCAAAAGCTTGGCTCCATTCGCCTCGATAGCCGCGTGGCCAAGCTGGAATCCAAGATTAACTACAAAGCAAAGGCTGCGATGTGTGCGCTCGTTCGCGATGCACAGCGCGGCGAGTGCTGCGGTCGCTATGAGATCGATGCCGTTCGTTATTTACCGGCAGACGCCGGCGCGGTGTGGCGCTATGAGGTTACGTGGGTGGGAGACCCCCAGTGCGCACCTGAGCTCCAGGTCTTCGATACGCATATGAACGCTATCGATATCACCGTGCATGTGTTTGAATCGCAGGTCGATGTACCGCAGCAGAACGGATGCCGCGTCAACAAAACGTATCTGAGCGTTGAGATGCCTCAGGATATACGAGATTTTGTCGCGATTGTGAGCGATCCCACGGAGCAGATTCAGAGTGGTTTTTGCGCCATGGATGGTCGCCTGTACAACGGCATGGTCGACGACAGCTGGAACCGCATGAAGGATGCGCGTGCAGACGACGCAGCTTATCGACGTTGGTTTGAGCAGCATCGCGCAAAGCCGGGCGATTTGGCGTGCCAGCGTGTCGCTTCGGTGGCTTTTGCCTATAGACCACTCGTGAGCATTGTGGTGCCGTGCTACAAGACTGATCGGGTCTACCTGCGCGAGCTGCTGGACTCGGTGCTAGCTCAGAGCTATGACAACTGGGAATTGCTGCTTATGGATGCCTCGCCCGAATGGGATGCGGTGGCCAATCTTGCAGCAAGTGCCAACGACGAGCGCGTTCGTCGCATCGAGCTGCCCGGCAACGGCGGCATTGTGCTCAACACCAACGCTGGTATTCAGCAGGCGGCTGGAGACTACATCGCGTTCTTGGACCATGACGACATTCTGGAACCGGACGCATTATTCCATTATGTTGCCGCGCTGAACAGGGCCGCCGAGGGCGAGCGTCCCCAGGTCCTGTTCTGCGACGAGGACATGTTCCAGAAAACGGGGGAGTGGGGCCAGCCGGTCTATAAGACCAGGCTCAACGTCGACCTGCTCTATAGCCATAACTGCGTTACTCATTTTCTAATGGTGGAGAAGGCGCTCATCGATCGCATTGGCGTGTCGCCAGAAGACGTTGCGGGTGCCCAGGATTACGGCCTGACGCTCCGCTGCCTCGCGGCGGGCGCGCGCTTTGAGCACGTTGCGCACGTGCTGTATCACTGGCGCGTGCTCCCTGGCTCTACCGCCGACTGTTCTGCCGATAGCAAGCCATATGCTATCGAGGCCGGACGCCTGGCTCTGCAGCGTCACTTTGACTCGCTGGGCATTCGCGGAACGGTCGAGGAGTCCGAGACGCCGTTTGTCTACCGCATGCGCTATGCGCTGCCGGAGTCTGCGCCGCTGGTGAGCATTGTGATTCCCACCAAGGACCACGTCGAGACGCTCGATGCCTGCGTGATGTCGATCGCCCAGAAGGCCACGTACGCCAACTACGAGATCGTCTTGGTGGAAAACAACAGCGAAGACCAGGAGACCTTTGCGTATTACGAAACCCTGCCGGAGCGCGTAGCCGCTGCGTCTGGTGGCAAGGGTGCAGCACGCGTTGAGTGGTGGCCGGGCGAGTTTAATTACTCCCAGATCATTAACTTTGGCGTTGAGCATGCCAAGGGCGATTACCTGCTGCTTCTCAATAATGACACTGAAGTCATCTCATCCGACTTTATCGAGGAGATGATGGGCTATCTTCAGCGTCCCGACGCGGGCGTTGTGGGCGCCAAGCTCTATTTTGCCGATCATCTGGTGCAGCATGCCGGCATTTTGGTTGGCGTGCGCGGCGCGCTTGCCCATGCCAGCCAGGATTTCTCGGCAAAACGTGAGGGCTACCTTGCCCGTGCTGTGCGTCCGGGCAACTTTAGCGCCGTAACGGGCGCCTGCCAGATGGTCCGTCGCGACGTGTTTGAGCAAGTCGGAGGCTACAACGAGGAATTCGCCGTCGGCTTTAACGATGCAGATTTTTGTTTGCGCGTGTGGGAGGCGGGCTATCGCACCATCTTTACGCCCTATGCCGAGCTGTATCACTACGAGTTCACCTCGCGCGGCAGGGAAGAGGCCAACGAGGAAAAGATGCGCCGCTGGAAACGCGAGCAAGCGCTGTTCATGCAGCGCTGGCCGGAGTTCTTCCTTAACGGTGATCCGTGGTTGGGGCCGAACTTATCCGCTGAGAGCGAGTATTTCTCGTATTAAGGCAATGGTTTTAGGAAGTCCTTAACCTTCTTTCGCTATGAGCTTGGAAGAAAGCAACGTTGTACTACTAAATTAGACAAATTACGAAAGCTCGATACTTCCGCGATAAGTTTATATAGGCTTATATAACTCGATATTATCCGATACAGTCTACGATAAAAAAATAAGCAATGATTGACTGTTAATCGATTCTCCAGAAAGGTAAACAAGTGAGCGTCACAGCATTCCATAATCCGTTTCGTCCCACTGCCGGTGCTGAGCCTCCGCGCATAATTGGTCGTGATGATATTGCCCTTGAGTTTACCGAGAGTTTGAATGCGGGAATTGGTGCACCTGCGAGGCTCATGCGCATTGCTGGACCGAGGGGCTCCGGAAAAACTGTTTTGCTCTGCGATCTTAGGGATCGTGCTCGAGAGCTTGGATGGAAGACCGCTATTGTCTCTGCTGGCCCTAACCTATTGCTGGACTTGAGGGATCAGGTTGCTGATCCTTCCCTTGCGACCAATGCTTCGGTCGGCGTAAACGCCGGCTTTGTTTCCGCGAAAGTCGACGTTGTGCCCAAAGAGTCGAGCCTTAGAAAGTTGCTGAGTTCGGCAGCGAAATCATCCAAGGGTCTTTTTATTGCCATCGATGAAGTTCAGGACGCCCCGATTGACGATATGCGTGCCATTGCGTCTACGGTTCAGCTTTTGATAGGGGAAAGAGTAGATATCGCACTTGCCTTTGCCGGTTTACCCGCCGGTGTTATGGATCTTATTAACGGCAAGGCGCTTACGTTCTTGCGTCGTGCCCTCCCCGAAGATCTGGCGCCTATCAACCAGGTGGAGGTAGCGCTCTCTATGGGCGATAGCTTTGTCGCGACTGGCTTGACCATAGAGGACAATCTCCTGTCGAGAGCCGCTAAGGCCACTAAGGGCTATGCCTATCTGGTGCAACTGGTCGGTTATTCCATTTGGCAGCGCGCCAACTTGCATCGTGCCAAAAGTGCCATTGTGAGCGAGCGCGACGTCACTGAAGGCATTGCGCTGGCAGAGGCTCGTTTTCACGATGTTGTTCACGAGCCCGCGATTTCTGGACTGGGGCTCAACGATATCAAATACCTTTTGGCCATGTGCGAGGATAAACAACAGTCCAAATCAGCCGAGATTGCTAGGCGCATGGGTAAAAAGACTAATGAGGTCAGCTCCATTAGGGCAAAATTGCTACAAAGAGAGGTTATTCAGGCACCACAGAGGGGCTACGTGCAGTTTGCCGTGCCGGATCTAGATATTTATCTGCGAGATAATGCCGAGGAAATTCTCGAACGGTTCTAGGTCGAGGTATTATTAGTTTTTTCTACAATATCTTTTTCTATCCAATTGGAAGAACTACGGTCGGCTGCTTTGCTGCCATAACAATCTGGTTTGTTGCGGGGAAAGTCGAATACTCCATAAACAAGGCTGTTTAACAGATAGCTTCAATCGAAGGCTTGTATTTTTGCTGCCCTTTATACTTCCGGCTTTGCATGCGTTGGACCAGAAGCTACATCTGTATCAAATAGTTTTTCTTGTCTCTGTCTTTGGATTCCTGCGTTATGTGCCGCTCTTTTGGATTCCCATCGACGGGCTGCTAGTGGATTTTATTATAATTTGCGTTCTAATTTGCTATATTAGCTGGTATGTAGACTTGTCAACAGTGAATTTCGCATTCTCCCATGTGGCTTATTGGTTCGTATTGAGGATCGGAACGGTCATATCTGTTGTCTTGTTAAACCATCGTCGTCGTTATATTTTGCTTGTTGCTATGGCCTATCTATACGTTTTGCAGGGCGGGCCTTCTTATGTCGCTCGCGCGGAAAGCCTGTTTATGGACATCGCTACCGTCATGGCCGGTCGTCTCGGGTGCTGGCCGGGCTTTGCTCGATGCTGATCATTTGGAGCTGATCGGCTATGTGGGCGAGACTATTGGCGCCGAAGGAACCCCGGTGGTAGCGCTTGTGGGGCAAAACGCTGCGGTCGAGACGCGTATGCCCGATACGGACACGTCCATGACCAGTATGGTGGTTTGGATCGATTCAACGGATACTGAGGCGCCAGTGGGGGAGGCTAATCCGACCGGGTGTCGAGCGCAAGCTCGTCCGCAAGTACGGCGCGTTCGGCCTGCTCGTGGTCGACGAGTGGCTTCTGGACAAGCCGGACACTGAGTTCAGGTCGATGCTGCTGGAGCTGATTGAGCTGAGGTGCGGCACGGCCTCGACCGTCTTCTGCACCCAGTTCAAGAAGAAGGACTGGCACCCGAGGCTCGGCGGCGGGGTACACGCGGACGCGATTGTGGACAGGATCGTGCACAGCGCGGTCTGGTTCGACATGGGCGAGGCCAACATGCGGCAGCGCCGCGGATAGACCGGTAGCGATAAAAAGGCACCGGGGCCAGTGTCGGCCCCGGTGCCCAGGCGCGATATCGGCGGTGCTGTTTCGCGATATTCAGCAGTGCTCAAGCGAGCAAATACTCAACTTGAGTTCCGTTGATACCGGTATTTCGCCTTGTCCAGCCAAGTATTTGGGCATAGCTCCGACTCTAGGAGTATATTGCTTTCGATAGTCGATCATTTACTTCATCTGCTTAGGTATCGATGCAATATTTAGTTTGAGAATATCGGTGACTCCTATGCGTGCCCCCAAATTGTGATACGGCTTAGTTGCCTGTCGACTGTGAATCGTCCCAATTATTATGTTTTCTCCTTGAGAGGAAGTAGGGGCCACGCTCCTAAGAGTGTTAGCGTCGGATTATTTTAGCCAAATATAGTCGGCCGAGATTGACCAATCCCGGCCGACCCATTTTAGCCAACACGCCCGCATCTATGACTTTCCTATCGCATTCCTACATCCCCTCGGGCTGGATCCCCCTCACCTTCACCGCCTGGGGGACGGCCTCCACCGAGTAGGTGTCAAGCTCCCTGCCGCGGTAGCTCGGGCCCCGCATCACGAACACCGACGCCTTGTCGAACAGCCTGTCGAGGGCGCAGAGGAGCGTGTCGTCGCCCGTGAAGAACTCATCCCACCCGCTCGGGGCGATGTTGCTCGTGAGGACCATCGCGTTCGGCCCCTCCTTCTCGTAGCGCCTGTCGACGACATCGAAGAACAGGTCGGTGCACGGCCTGTCGTAGACGCATCTCCCCACCTCGTCAACGATGAGGCACGACGGCTTGACGAGCGAGGAGACGACCCGCGAGGTGTTTCCCCGCTGGACGGCCTTCTGGAACCTGTCCCTGAGCTCGGTCGCCTTTATGTAGTAGGTCTTGAGCCCCCGCATGCAGCACTCGCGCCCGTAGGCCTGCGCGAGGTGCGTCTTCCCTATGCCGCCGGGCCCGACGAAGGCGACGTTGCGGTGCGCGTAGAGGTCGGCCAGCGACGGGAGCTTGCCCAGCGCGGCCGCGTCCCGGCCCTGGATCCTGGAGAAGTCGAAGCCCTCGAAGGTCTTGGGCTCGCGCCTGGGCAGCCTGCTCAGCCTCAGCAGCGTCTCGATGGAGGCGAGCCTCCTCTTCTCCGCAAGGTAGGAGAATGTCTTCACCGTTGTGAGGCCGCCGGCGTAGCCCTGGCCGAGCAGCCGCTCGAATATCACCTGCGAGTTGGTGACGCCCTTCCGCAGGAGGTCGTCCACCAGGCCGGTGTGGCCGGCGAGCACGCCCGGCGCGGCCCTCCTCCCGCTGTTCCCGTGGGGCAGGGCCCTGAACCCGTGGGCCCTGACCGTCCTCGCGCGGGAGCGGGTGAGCCCCGTCCTCCTGCAGAACTCAGCGAGGTTGCATGCCTGCGGGTCGAACCCGTCGCCCTCCTCAGCGGCCATCTCCCGGAGCGCCGCGTCTATAATCTCCTGTAGGTCATCGTGTCTCTCGTTCACCTCAATGGTCCTCCTAACGCCGGCGTGTTGGCACCACCAGCGTAGTGGCGGCGGGGAGGCACGGTGGCCATTATTCGGTGACCGGGATTGGTCAAAATCGTTTGACTATTAGCGGCTAAAATCGCCCGGCGCTAACAAGAGCGCCTGTTTACTTATTTTCGCGGCAAACGAAACCCATCACGCCTTTGGTGGAAATGCTGTCGACTCCACGCGATGGTACATTAGTTTGGAAATGAATATCTCCAAATTGACCACCTCCTCCCTCAAACAAAAAAGAAGGATTCATGGCATTAAAAATTGTTGACAGATATAGTATTGAGAACAAGTGTCATATAAGTGTTAAGAGGTATCTTATGGATATTGTCGATTACGTTTCTTTCAAAGAAGTATTTTGCTCCATCATGGGAATCAAGAGCTCTCCAAATAACGCCAGTGATGATTTGACATGTCATTTAAATCTCAGTTATCGAATTGAAGAAGAGTTTGACCCCGAGATTTCGGATTTTGAGAAGACAATTATTATAAATGACGACGACTTGAAACACGAATATGATAAAGCGGTTGAGGCCATTGGTGATTTTCATGGTATGGAATGGTTTTCAAATGGTAAGAACTATGAGTGCATGGTCGATATATCCGGATTATATGCAACTCATTTTACAGATCAAATTTCATGTAAATCGGTAAATGCAGATGCTGAATTTAGAATGGGTCCGGCGAGCGTTACATATATTTTTTGTATTATATTAATGTTATTAAATGAAGGTTGTTTTGACGGCAATACTTTCAGAGGCAGAAATCCTTTTTTGCGACGCCTGAGATCGCATTCAACCACCGGTGGAAGAACCGTATCTCATAATGTTGATGATTGGACATCTGCTTTTGTTGAAATCACAGGTATTCTCTCCTTACGAATAACTACCAAAGGGTTTAGAAAAGCGAAACAACTTCGTGAACGAGCAACTTCCTTCCAATTTAAGTACATCTCTTGTTTAGATAGGCCACTGAGGCTAATTTCATCGCTTGATGAGTTTTTAGAAAAAGGAAGTTACGGGAGGCTATCTGTTGCGAAGTTAGAAATTGATTGTGTTCCGGATGTAAAATTTGACGACAGCGCTGTTAATCATTTTTGTCTTGGCGTGTCTTCGAGAAGCCCATATTTGCAGTTTTTGTCCTTCTATCATTCGATTGAATTTTACTTTAATTCCGCCTATCGAAAAATGACGACCGAATTGTTGAGAAACGAGCTCCAGTCGGTTGAATTTGCATACAACGATCAGCATCTGTATTCGATTGTTAGTAAGTTAGAAAAAGAAATATCCCATAAGAGCGAACTTGGTTTTGGAAATGAAAAACGTGAGCTTGAATACTTGGTTGAGTCGTGTGTCCATGTGCCTCGGCTAATGAAATCCCTACGTCGCTATCGTTTCGATTGGTCTGTGTGGTATTCGAGCAATGGGGTTGAATTTGAATCTGATGCTCCAGTTATAGATTGGGAATCCGATAATGTAGCTGGATTAATAGCTTCCCGAATTTATAAAGTAAGAAATGCGATTGTTCACAGTAAAAAACAAACTTTCGGTGCGTTTATTCCTTTTAAGCACGATCGCGCACTTTCCTATGAGATTCCTTTAGTTAAATGTGTTGCCGAAGAGGTCATTGATAATAATTCTTCGCGCGTATAGCTTTCGCTTTAAACTTCCGTTTGGTTCATAGTCTTTGTGGTCAAACTTAGCATTGAGATATGAATTTCGTTTCGATTGGATGGCGATTATTTCGATACGGCCATGACGCCGGTTGCGGATGGATGAGTCAGTATTCACTGTCTCTTCTAGATCAGGATTGATGCGAGCGATCCCTCGCTTCTTCCAATATTCTTAATGCTGATCGGGTGCTGCCGTTGATTGGCCCGGGTATTCTCGTAGCTGACGCCGGGAATCTGGCGTGTTTCGTCAAGAGGATTTGAGTAAAAAGAGCATCGGGATTTGAGCTGGGCGCGCTCCGGTCGTGCGCGCCCTTTTTGAGGCATTTACCCCTCCTGCATGAGGGCGTGACGCACGTTGCAGGACTCCCTGCGGAACTGGACGAGCCTTCCGTGGTGGACGATGCAGTCTATGACGGCGGACATCTGGTCGTCGCCGAATGCCGATCCCCACCTGCTGAACTCCAGGTTCGTGGTGATCACCGCCGACTGCCTCTCGTAGGCGTCGGCGAAGACCTGGAAGAGGGGCCTCGCGCCGTCCCGCGTCGAGCGGCGGGACACGACGTGGGCCCATTCGAGGTCGTGAATCAGTAGCGATCCCGGCGCTATCCTGCCGCCCATGGCATCCCTCACGCGCGCCGAACTGGGTTTCCCGTGGCCGCAGACGACCGCGACGGGGTTCTTGTGGATATCGATGGTGACGCAGGTGCAGAGCTCCTGGCGGGAGAGGCCGCGCTTGAGGGCTTGCCCGTAGCCCTTGGAGAGGTCGGTGTCGCTGATGCAGATCTCGTCAACCCAGACGGTGTCGCGCATCATGATTCGGTCCCGGCAGCCGGACGCCGTGGTGAGCGCACGGTGCCGCCACTCGAAGGCGGTCTTGTGGTTGACGCCGCACAGATCGGCCGCGCACTCGACGGGGACGTTGTGGCGCATGAGCCTGATGAAGGAGACTCAGGCGAGGAGCGGCTTTCTGCAGTGCTCGAGGACGGTCCCGGTGAGGGAGTTGAATCTCCTGCCGCAGCAGCGGCAGCGCCACCTCGGTACTCCTGCTGCGGTGGACCTGTCCCTTCAGGCGCCCTCGGCGCCGCACTCCGGGCACCCCGGGTCCGGCCAGTATGCCGCGGCGGCCACGGCGAGCGTGCCGACCCCGACCTCGTTGCGGCAGTGCCTCTCGCCGACGGCTTCTCTGAACAGCAGGAACTCGTCGGCGGTGAGGCCCGCCACGAGCGCCCTGAAGGGGTTCGCTCTTTCCATATGGATCTTTCCCATCCGCCCGAGCGCCCACCCGGAGGGATTGTCGCCAAACAAAGATCCGGGTGGGCGCTCGGGCGGATTCTTTGTTTGGCTGGGAAGAGCATAACATTCGGGAACCTTCCGGTCCCCGAATCATCACCTGTTATCTAAACTGTTAGAGACGAAAAAAAGCTTGCTGAGTACGCCTGCTACTTTTTATAAGGGCAGGTGTCCATCTGCTTTTAGAACAATTCCCATGCTTTGAATAACTGGACTTCCGATGCGGGGGAGATTGTAAGATAATCTACCCTTAGTATCATTATTTGTGATGGGGGATACGATATGAAAAAGGCATTGCGTGCCTCAACAGCGTTTTCTTTAGCTGCTCTTTTAACGATTTCACCCTTGATGAGTCCTGTAGCCGCTGCTTATGCTGCGAATAGCGTGCAAGCTGAGGATATTTCATCAGATGCTGTGTCCGCAGACGATGGTGTAGCTTCACGCGACGAGGGCGTTGCCGACGGAGACATGGATGTCGAGCAGTCGTTGCCGACGGACGTTGACGAGTCAGCTGATGAGGATTTCGGTGTAGATGCTTCTTCGACTGAGCCGCAAACCGAATCGGCTGATTCTCCTTTTCAATATATATATCTTGCCTACCCGAACCTTATCAGTGGGACTGACCAAGTCGTCGCGTTTGCGACTCCTAATGACAGCGATACTATCGCTTCCGCGACACTTAACTATGTGAGCGCCAATGGAGTTCAGGGGGCTGTTGACGCTTCCGCACAGGATGCTAATTCTGCTGCATTTACATTTGGCTCGGAGCTAGAACTCAATACATACTTTCTTACTTCAATAACCTATGTTCTGCAGGGCGATGGTACTGAACATGAGATTAATCTCTCTGACAGAGATTATTCTTTTACGGTTGTTGACGGCACTGCTAATTGCGAAGGCACTTCCGTTTACTATGCAGACGGCGATGGCAATGCCGTTGAGGCCCAATCGATCAAGCAGGCGTTGGAGTGTGCCGATTCACCGGACGGCATTTCTACCTATGCTGCGCGCTCGGCGCGAAAAAACGTTCGGATAATTGCCCTCGATGCTGGCCATGGCGGCACCGACCCTGGTGCGCAGGGAAATGGAAAGAGTGAGGCGGATCTAACTTGGAAGATCGTTGCTGCTTGTAAGAATAAGCTTGAGGCGTATGGCTTTAAAGTCGTTCTTGCTCGCGAGCAAAGCGGTGGCTACTCAGGAAATGATTACCTTTATCGTGTCCAACGATGCGTGAGTCAAGGCGCGCAGGCCTTTGTTAGCTTCCATATCAATTCCGGTTCGCCTGTTGCTCACGGCGCCGAGGTATATGCGCCCACTGCCAATGAATATGATTACACGCAAGTTTCTGTGGAGCTTGCGAATAAAGTGATGAACAACCTCGCTTCTATGGGACTCAGCTATCGCGGTGTATTCCAAATGGAAGTTGGAGATGAGTTTGCGGTCATCCGTTGCGCCCGCGAACAAGGTATTCCCGGCATTCTAATTGAGCATGGCTTTATTTCTAATGCGGGGGACGTATTGAATTATTTTAGCGATGAGGGTTGCAGGCGTCTTGGCGAGGCCGATGCCGATGCGATCATTGCGCAATTTCCTAAGTCAACTTGGCTCGATTACTCTTCCGTATTCGATGCTAATTACTATTTGTCGAATAATCCCGATGTTGCCAAAGCTACGGCTGGAAATAGTGAATTAGCTCTAGACCATTTTATTAACTATGGTATGAGTGAAGGTAGGCGCGGCTCTGCTTCTTTTGACGTACAGAGCTACTTTAATGAGTATCCAGATTTAAGGGCTGCCTTTGGCTTTGATTTAGTGAAGTACTACGAGCATTACGTCACAGCTGGAAAAGCAGAAGGAAGGCATGGGACCGGATGCTCAAAGATTGAGGGATACGCTACGACTATCAATGGCGTTGACTATTCTTCCGTCTACGACCCCTCGTTTTATCTATCGAATAACGAAGACATTCGCAACGCTTTTTCTAAACGAAGCCCCGCTGGCGTTGTAATGATTGACGATGCTGCCGTGCTGCGCCATTTCGTCAGCTGCGGCATGGCGGAGGGCCGTCGCGGGAGCGATTCCTTCGACGTTTATGGCTATCGAAATCGTTATGCGGACCTGAGGAAGGCTTTCGGGCAGAACCTGAAGAGCTATTACATCCACTATTTAAATTGTGGCATTAAGGAGGGGCGTAATGGTGCAAGTGCGACTGGATACGAAGGTTTTATTATGTCGTCCGCCTATTCAACCTATCTAGATGCCGCTGATCATTTCACAAAGACCGTGGGCCCAAAAGGATTCCCTTCAGCCGTTTACACGGATAGGGGAGCGTCGAACATCATAGATTTCTGCAAAATTCTATATGAAGAGGCTCAGTCGGAGGGTGTTTCACCTGAAGTTTTATATGGGCAGGTGATGAAAGAAACGGGATATTTGAAGTTTGGAAATTTGGTTCAGCCTAATCAGTGCAATTTTGGAGGCCTTGGCGCCACTGGACCTGGTAACCCAGGCTACACCTTCGGATCTGTCCGTGAGGGACTGCGGGCGCAGGTTCAGCATCTAAAGGCGTATGGTTCAACGGAGCCATTGATTAATCCGTGTATTGATGCTCGCTTTAAATATGTCAGTCGTGGCTGTGCTCCGAGAACCGTTGATTTAAATGGCAAATGGGCCGTTCCGGGTGTTGGATACGGCGAAAGCATTGATGCAATCGCCAAAGAGGTTATTGGTTAGGCTTTAAAAAGTAGATTGAAAGTCTTAAATCGATTGGGTTAATTTGACTGACAATTTAAAGAAAAACATCACATGGAATACCGTTGGCTCGATTGCATACCTTGCTTGTCAGTGGTTAACGACAGTTGCCGTAGTTCGTCTTTCATCGGATTTTAACTATGCAGGTGATTTGTCTTTGGCAATGACAATCAGCAATCTATTTGTTCCAATCGGTTTATATAAGATTCGATCCTTTCAGGTATCCGATCTTTCATGTGAGTATTCTTCGGGGGAATACATTGGTTTTCGTCTAATCACAATAGTGTTGGGGTTTGTTTTCGTATTACCTTATGCATTCTTTACCTGTCAGCAGTCTTCCCTTCTCCCCGTGTACTTCTATTGCATATATAAGTCAATAGAAGTGATGGTCGATGTGTTCCACGGCATTGATCAAAAAGCAGGAAATATGATTTATTGTGGCATTTCGATGCTGCTGAGAGGCATTTTGTCACTTCTCGCGTTTTGTGCCGGAATGCATGTCTCACATTCTCTTGTATTCAGCATCGTTCTAATGATTGCGGTGTCTCTCCCTGTAATGGTTGTTGATGTACGTTGGGCTTCGAATTTCGATGCGATTGTTCCTTCTTTTAGGTTCAAGGCGATGTCTGAACTGTTTTATAAGTGTCTTCCCGCTACGGTTGGGGTTTTTTGTTGCGCTGCAGTTACATCTGTTTCGCGTCAAGAACTTGCTGCTGCATTGGGGGCATCAATGTTGGGTGTTTATTCCTCGGTGTGTTCTCCCGCGGCAATAGTTCAGGCGGGTGCTGCTAATGCCTATGCCCCTTTGCTCGGCGCTTTTGCGAGCGCTAGTGAGTCGGAGGATAAAAAAGCATTTAATACCATGTTGGTGAAGGTCATTCTTGGCGCCCTTGTCTTGTGTATTCTTATTTTGTTCGCTTGTTTCATCTGCGGCGACTACTTGTTGGGACTACTTTTCGGTGACCAAATTCATCAGTATTCTTTTTTGCTGTACGGTGCGGTAATTAGCTCTCTGATTACGGCGTTTATCGGTTTCTTTTCCGACCTGACAATTGTTAAAAGAAAGATGGTTGGTAATCTTTTTGGTAATTTAGTTGCTTTAATCGTTGTTGTCCCTCTTTCCAGCTTAATGATTCACTTGTTTGGACCTAACGGAACGAGTATTGCAATTTCGCTTGCTTATTTTGTCGGGTGTGTCGCGATGCTTCCCTGCATTATTCGGAATAATGCAGTAGAGATTCGCTAAATACTTAGATATAAAAGTGTGCGGCCGGTGCTTAATATCTACCTGAATTGACTTCTTTAACGCCAATGGAGGGGTTATCAGTTCTGGCGCAGGTATTAACGCTTTTTAATTCTAATTTATGCCCAGCAGGCGTCTTTTCGTTTAGCATAAGACACGTATTAGTAGGTTAAGCAACAACTTCAAATTTGTTTAAGTTTCATTCACCTTAATTTTGTTTATTGGAGCTTGAAATGTGCGATAGCGTATTCAAAGACAAGACCCTCATGATCACGGGCGGCACCGGCTCGTTCGGCAACACCGTGCTCAAGCACTTCATGGACACCGACCTAGCCGAGATCCGCATCTTCTCCCGCGACGAGAAGAAGCAGGACGACATGCGCCACCGCCTGCAGGAGAGGTCCCCCGAGCTCGCGTCCAAGGTGCGCTTCTTCATCGGCGACGTCCGCGACGCCCAGAGCGTCCGCGACGCCATGCACGGCGTGGACTACATCTTCCACGCCGCCGCCCTCAAGCAGGTTCCCTCCTGCGAGTTCTTCCCCATGGAGGCCGTGCGCACCAACGTAATCGGCACGGACAACGTCCTGCATGCCGCCATCGACGAGGGCGTGGACCGCGTCGTGTGCCTGTCCACCGACAAGGCCGCCTACCCCATCAACGCCATGGGCAAGTCCAAGGCCATGATGGAGTCGATCATCTACGCCAACGCCCGCAACGGCGCCGGCCGCACCACCATCTGCTGCACCCGCTACGGCAACGTCATGTGCTCGCGCGGCAGCGTCATCCCGCTGTTCATCGACCGCATCCGCAAGGGCGAGCCGCTGACGGTCACCGACCCCAACATGACGCGATTCCTGATGAACCTTGACGAGGCGGTCGACCTCGTGCAGTTCGCCTTCGAGCACGCCAACCCCGGCGACCTGTTCATCCAGAAGGCCCCCGCCTCCACCATCGGCGACCTCGCCGAGGCCGTCCAGGAGGTCTTCGGCCGCGTTGGCACCCAGGTGATCGGCACCCGCCACGGCGAGAAGCTCTTCGAGACCCTCATGACCCGCGAGGAGCGCCTGAGGGCCGAGGACATGGGCGGCTACTACCGCGTGGCATGCGACTCGCGTGACCTGAACTACGACAAGTTCGTCGTGGACGGTGAGGTGGAGACCCAGGCCGACGAGTCCTACACCTCCCACAACACCGAGAGGCTCGACGTTGAGGGCACCATCGCCAAGATCAAGACCGCCGAGTACGTGCAGCTGGCGCTCGAGGGCCGCGAGCACGAGGCGGTGCAGTAGGGTGCGCGTCCTCGTCACCGGCGCCAGGGGCTTCGTAGGGAAAAACCTCTGCTGCGCCCTCAAGAACATAAGGGACGGCAAGGACCGCCGCGACAAGTATCAGGGGCTGCTCCCGCTCGAGGTCATGGAGTTCGACGTCGACTCCACGCCCGAGGAGCTTGACGAGTACTGCTCCCGCGCCGACTTCGTCTTCAACCTGGCCGGCGTCAACCGCCCCGAGGACCAGTCCGAGTTCATGGAGGGCAACTTCGGGTTCGCCTCCACGCTGCTCGAGGCGCTCGAGCGCCACGGCAACACGTGCCCCGTCATGCTCTCCAGCTCCGCGCAGGCGAGCCTTTCCGGCCGTTTCGAGGGCTCGGTCTACGGCGAGTCGAAACTGGCGGGGGAGGGCCTGTTCCGCGATTATTCCGAGCGCACGGGCGCCCCGGTGCTCATCTACCGCTTCTCCAACCTCTACGGCAAGTGGTGCCGCCCGCGCTACAACTCCGCCGTCGCCACCTTCTGCGACGCCATCGCCAACGGCCGCCCCTACACCGTGAATGACCCCTCGGTGGAGCTCGAGCTCCTCTACATCGACGACCTCGTCGACGAGATGCTGGGCGCCCTGCTGGGGAAGGAGCACCGTTGCGGCTACGAGGGCCTCGAGCGCGTCGTGGGCGACGGGTTCTGCTACGTCCCGAAAACTGACGTGAAGACCCTGGGCGAGATCGTCTACCTGCTGGACAGCTTCCGAGACAGCCGCGAGACGCTCTCCGTGCCCGATCTATCCGAGGGTTCCTTCTCCAAGAAGCTCTGGAGCACGTTCCTGTCCTACTACGAGCCGGGTCACTTCGCCTACGGCCTCAAGCCCAATGTCGACGGCCGCGGCTCGTTCACGGAGTTCCTGCGCACGCCCGAGCGCGGCCAGGTCTCCATCAACGTCTCGAAGCCCGGCATCACCAAGGGCAACCACTGGCACATGAGCAAGTGGGAGAGGTTCCTGGTGGTCTCCGGCACCGCGAGCATCAAGCTGAGGAAGGTGGGGGAGGACGCCGAGGGCAACCAGTTCCCCGTCGACGAGTACGTCGTCTCTGGCTCGGACATGCGCGCCGTGGAGATGATCCCCGGCTACACGCACTCCATCACCAACCTGTCCGACACCGAGGACCTCGTGACGGTCATGTGGGCCAACGAGCCTTTTGACCCCGAGAACCCCGACACCTACTACGAGGAAGTCTAGAGGTTTTGACCAGATACGCTCACATTAATAGCGTTCCAAATGGATCCACTGGGCGCATTATGATGAAGGAGCATTTTGCTCTTATAGATCAGGGATGCGAATCGCTTGCTTGCTGGGGTAGAAGAAGGCCAGCAAGTAGTGCCAGTGAGTACTGCTTTGGGTCATCGGCTAATTTTATACTCGACGTTGGACTTACTTTCCTTGACGGGAAGATTGGTTTTCATTCAGTGAGGCAAACCGAGGCGTTGATTCATCGCCTTGATGAGTTTGGTCCTGATGTGGTTCACTTGCACAACATTCATGGTTACTATTTGAATATTGATAGGCTATTTAAATGGTTGTCGATATCTGATTGTCGTGTTGTATGGACTTTGCATGACTGTTGGGCTTTTACCGGCCATTGTCCGTATTTCACATATGCTGACTGCAATCAATGGAAAAGCGGCTGCGGTACCACGAAATGTCCACAGCTTATGGGATATCCTCCAACTATCAATTCTGGTTCATGCAAATGGAATTATGAGGCTAAACGTTCGTTATTCACTTCGTTGCCTTCCGACCGATTGACAATTGTCACTCCTTCTAAATGGTTGGCCGAACTGGTTGCTTCAAGCTTTTTGTCAAAGTATCCGATAGAAGTTGCACATAATACGATTGACCTCGATATATTCAGGCCGCGATCCAATGGCGAAGTATCTAGTGTTAAAGAGAAATACGGTCTCGATTCTAGAAATATTATTTTAGGTGTTGCGTCTCCATGGTCAAAACGCAAGGGGTTATCAGACTTTTATACTCTCGCTGACAGGCTTGATTGCTCCAAGTATTCCATCGTACTCGTTGGTTTAAGTGCCAAACAGATGCGGGCGCTGCCGCCAGAGATCGTCGGTATTCCACGAACCGACTCTCAGATAGAGTTGGCCTCACTTTATAGTTCTGCCTCTGTTCTATTCAATCCAACATACGAGGATAACTACCCTACGGTCAATCTTGAGGCTGAGGCTTGTGGGCTGCCAGTCGTTTGTTACGATGTCGGCGGATGCTCTGAGACTTTGCACAGGGACGATTCGAAACTTGTTGAATGTGGTGACGTGCAGGCCGCCTCATTACTGTTGGCAAAATACTAGACTCTGTTTTAAGGAAACCTATGAATTCCAATTTTTGTTTTAAAGACGACGGCCGCCTGAAGCTCCTGATCATCGTGGGCACGCGCCCCGAGGTCATTCGCCTTTCCGAGGTCATCAAGAAGTGCCGCCGCCACTTCGACTGCCTGCTGGCGCACACCGGCCAGAACTACGACTACACGCTCAACGGCATCTTCTTCCGCGACCTGTCGCTGGACGATCCGGACGTCTACCTGGACGCCGTTGGCGCGGACCTGGGCGAGACCGTCGGCAACATCATCGCGGCCTCCTACAAGCTGATGGTCCAGGTGCGGCCCGACGCGCTCCTGATCCTTGGCGACACCAACAGCTGCCTGTCCGCCATCGCGGCCAAGCGCCTGCACATCCCCATCTTCCACATGGAGGCGGGCAACCGCTGCAAGGACGAGTGCCTGCCCGAGGAGACCAACCGACGCATCGTCGACGTGATCTCCGACGTCAACCTGGCCTACTCCGAGCACGCACGCCGCTACCTCAAGGACACCGGCTGCGCACCCGAGCGCACCTACGTCACGGGCTCGCCCATGGCGGAGGTCCTGCGCGCAAATCTGGATAAGATCGAGGCCTCCGACATCCTCACCGAGCTCGGCCTGGAGCCCAAGCGCTACATACTGCTGTCGGCACACCGCGAGGAGAACATCGACACCGAGGCGAACTTCACGAGCCTGTTCACCGCGGTCAACGCGCTGGCCGAGAAATACGACATGCCGATCCTGTACTCCTGCCACCCGCGCTCCCGCAAGCGCCTGGAGGCCACCGGCTTCCAGCTGGACCCGCGCGTGCGCATGCACGAGCCTATGGGGTTCCACGACTACAACTGCCTGCAGATGAACGCCTTCGCCGTGGTCTCCGACTCCGGCACCCTGCCCGAGGAGTCCAGCTTCTTCGCGAGCGTCGGCCGCCCGTTCCCAGCGGTGTGTATCCGCACCTCCACTGAGCGCCCCGAGGCGCTGGACAAGGCCTGCTTCACGCTCGCCGGCATCTCCGAGAGGGGCCTGCTCCAGGCCGTCCACACCGCCGTCGAGCTCGATGCGGAGGGGTCGCTGCCCGAGGCGCCCGTGCCCGATTACGCCGACGAGACCGTGTCCACCAAGGTGGTCAAGATCATCCAGAGCTACACCGGCGTCGTGGACAAGATGGTGTGGAGGAAGAGCGTTTAATGACTAGCTCATGTGCTGGTAAGAAAATGCTTGTTGTTACGCAGCATTTCTATCCGGAATCTTTTCGAATTAATGACTTGGTGAAGGGATTTGTTGAAGACGGAATAAGCGTAGATGTTCTCTGCGGCATCCCTAATTATCCTTCAGGCGAATGGTCTGATGGATATGGTTATTTCGGTCACCGCCGAGACGATTATTTCGGTGCGTCCGTTTTTCGATCTGGTGAAATCCGTCGTAAGGGTAATACTTCGATACGCATTTTTCTGAACTATATTAGCTGGCCAATTACTGCTTCTTTTAGAGCTATGAGGCTCAAAAAGAAGTATGACGTTGTATTTTGCTATAACACAAGTCCTATTTTGATGGTAATTCCTGCAAGGGTTGCTGCATGGCGAAATAAATGTCCTCTAGTAACTTATGTCTTGGATATTTGGCCCGAGAACCTTTACACAGTCTTGAATGTCCAAAGCAGTTTTCTGAGGTCTTTTGCCAAATCTTTTTGCGACAAGCAGTATGCGGCCTGCAATAAGCTGATTGCTTTGAGCGACTCTTTGGCTGATAACCTGTTTCATAGAGTCAAGCCTTTGAATTCGGATGTTTCGATAGGCGTAATACCTCAACATTGCGAGGAAAGTTACGAGCAAAAGCTAGTCTCATCGGAACTAAGATCTCAGTTCAAAAATCAATGCGTCTTCCTATTTGCTGGTTCTATAACCCCCGCCCAAGGGCTTGATACGGTTATTGAAGCATTCTCGCGTGCAGTTTCAGAGAACTCTATCGAGATGAAGCTGTTAATTCTTGGCGATGGCATGTCTAGGGCAGAACTGCAGAAGCTCGTTTCAAGCAAGGGGCTTGATAAGTCTGTTTTGTTTTTGGGGCGCGTGGATCCCGAGGTCGTGCCCATGTACTCCGATATTGCAACGGCAATGATTGCTCCATTTGCCGATAATCCTGAGTTAGAGCTTACTATTCCAGCCAAGATATCAAGCTGTATGGCTTCTTCAAAGGCAATACTTGCCGTAATGCGCGGAGAAGGGGCCAATGCGGTTCGTTCTGCTAGATGCGGGTTTGTCTCCGATCCTTCAGATGTAAATGCGCTTGCTAACAACATGGTAAAAATTGGTTCAATGAAAAAAGGCGCTATTGATGCTTTGGGATCTAATGGCTTCAATTATTATCGTGAGCATTTTTCGAGACAGGTTTGTTTGGATAAAATTAAGCAGGTTTTATTTTCAATTTAGGTCCAATCTGGATCGTTGGGGTTTTAATGGATGACATGTTGCGAGTGTTGGTAATCATTCCTGCTTATAATGAGCAAGCCAATATTGTTCAGACTGTTTCATCGGTTGTTGAGGCTGGCTATGATTATGTTGTTGTGAATGACGGCTCAACCGATAATACGCTATCTATCTGTCGTCAGTACGACTTTAATGTCCTTGATCTTCCGCAAAATTTAGGCATTGGTGGTGCCGTTCAAGCCGGTCATAAATATGCGCTCAGGCAAGGCTATGACGTTGATGTTCAGGTTGACGGTGATGGTCAGCATGATCCTTCTTATATTGGGAGCTTAATCGAGCCAATTATTGATGGTGCCGATTTAGCCATTGGTTCCAGATTTGCCGTGCCCACAGAAGGCTTTCAATCAACATTTTTAAGGAGAGTAGGTATCCGATGGCTTTCTGGTTGGTTGAGATTATTTACCGGAAAAACGATTAAAGATCCAACTTCTGGATTTCGCGCGTGTGGTAAAAAGGCTATAGACCTGTTCTGTAGGGACTATCCAGACGATTACCCTGAGCCTGAATCTATTGCAGCAGCATTAAAAACCGGTCTTTCAGTGGTTGAGGTTCCCGTGCTTATGCGTGAGAGACAGGGTGGAGTGTCATCTATTTCTGGCTTTTCATCAATTTATTACATGATTAAAGTTTCGCTCGCAATTTCCATGGCCTGTTTTGTTTATAGAAAGGCGGCTCACCAATGAGTATGATAATTCGCGTGGGCGCTGGCGTAATTTTTAGTGGTCTATTCTTTTATGTCGTTTCTTTAGTCGGCAAAGGAAAGCTTCTTTTAAAGTACTCGTTACTATGGCTCTGCCTGTGCGTGGTGGCATTATTTAGCGTTTGCTTTCCGGAGTTGATTTATCGAATTTCAGATTGTATTGGGTTTATCAGTCCTTCGAATTTCGCCTTTCTCGTCGCAGTAGTACTTTTATTGATGATTTCTCTATCTCTCAGTATTGCGATCAGCAGACTCGTTACGGCTTGTAAAAACTTAACTCAACGCATTGCGATTCTTGAAAATGAGAACGATACTTTGCGCAACCAGCAGGGTTAGATAAAGATGGAGTTTAATAACTCGTATGAATAAGTACCTTACCTCAGAAGACCGAAGCAATAATTTGCATAACGATAATTTTCATCTTTATCGGGCTGCTTGTTTTGCGCTATCTTTTTTGTTTGCGCTTATTTACTTATCTTTATTTGTTAACTATGTTTGTAGCTTCTACGGAAAGATCGGTGTTACAACTGCTAGCTCGCTGCTCAATAACGGTATGTCTGTTCTCATCATCGGTGGATTGACCGTTGCGTTTTTATTCTCAGCAATCAAGCTGATCGAGTATAAAAGCGATTTTATATATAAATATCGATGGATAATCGGTATTTCTGTCGCAATGCTTGCGGTGGTGTTTAAAGTCAGCGGCTCATCGCTTGGCATGTGGAGCATTATGCTTCCTGAGAACGCCGGGACTCCCATCTGGGGTATACCTAGGTCTCTTCGAAGCGATGAGTTTTCAGTCGGTACTTTATTTCAATTGTCTCAGTCTCATAATGATTATGCGCCAATTTCGGAAATCTTAAGAGGAGATATAACAGATGTCCGGATGGTTTATGGTGCTGCCTGCTGGAGTGTAATTTCGTTATTTCGTCCAGTGCTTTGGGGCTATTTGGTATTTGGTTTTGAATCGGGTTTAGCGTTTGCTTGGTCCATGAAGCTATGCATTATGGTCCTGGTTTCCTTTGACTGCGCTTTCCTCATGATTAAATCAAAGCCACTCAGTTTGCTCTTTTCAATATTGCTTTGTTTTTCGCCGCTGATTCAGTGGTGGGGTACAGGCGAGGTGGTTCTTTACGGTCAAGCCCTTGTTTTGTTATTAGATAAGACGCTCTTTACTCGTAAAAGGAGCACTAGAGTCATTGCGATTGTTGCTATTGCATGGTTATGCGGTTGTTACATAATGCTCATGTATCCCGCTTGGATGGTTCCTTTTTTCTACATTTTTGCCCTCATGGGAGTTTTCAGGGCAATTGATTATTGTCGAATCCTTAAGTCTGGCGAGTACCGTTCGGTGCTTGCGTGGTCAATTAGTGACACTTTAACTTCGATCTTCTGTTTGCTGGTTTCGGCAGGACTTGTATTTTTCGCTTTTTTCCAGTCCTCTGAAGCAATGGCATCTGTTGTTAATACGGTTTATCCGGGCGCGCGCTTTGAAACCGGAGGAAGCGGGCTTCCCGAACTTTTTTCGAATGCGCTTTCTCTTTTTTATGCTTTTGATACGCCTTTGGTTTCAAATGAATGTGAAATTGCCACCATTCTCTGCTTTTTCCCTCTTGGGACTCTTGCGTCTCTGTCCTGTATCATCAAAAAGCGAGATTGGCATTTAATTGCACTACTAGTCCTTCAGTTATTTTTCCTTCTTTTTGCCTTCGTTGGCTTCCCGTCATTTTTATCCCGAATTACCTTGATGTATAACGTACCTGTTCTGCGGCTTTTATTTCCTATTGGGTACTTAGAGCTTCTTCTTTTCTTGATATCTGTTAAAAAAGCCAAAGAATTCCAAGAGGCTAATAGCCAAATTAGTTCTTTGTTGGTTTTGCTAGTGATTGGAATCTGTTTAAGTTCAGTATTCCAGATTTATATTCTTCTTTCCGCCAAGTATCTTGTCGCAAGGAAATTGTATCTTTTGATGCTGATATTGCTTTGTGCAGTTTCCTGCCTTTTGTTCAGCGCATTTATCCTTGGTAAAAACTGCATTGGTTTATTTGTCGCATTTGCTATTTGCTTCGGTGTAATTCCTGGTTGCTGTATCAATCCAATACAAATTGGTGCAGCTCCGCTTACCGAAACGGAGTTGGCGTCTCTTGTTGATCAGTTCGCTGACAAGGATGATTATTCAGTTAAATGGGTTGTCGATGGTTCTTGGACAGTTGCCAATCTTTGCGCTGCGTATGGAGCGCCTGTAATTAACTCGACCAATGCTTATCCTGATCTGGCGCGTTGGAATTCTATCGATGATAATAACGAGAATGAGTACGCATACAATAGGTATGCTCATATCATTGCAAATGTATTCACTCCGTCTACGTCTTTTAATTCCACTCAGGATGATCTCTTCACAGTTAATTTGACTGAAGATAATCTAAGACAGCTTAATGTGAAGTACGTTTTGTCTAGTAGGGATTTGACGGAGTTTTCATCTGATCAACTGCGGATTACGCAATTAGGTTCAGCAAACGGATTCGTTCTATATGAAATAACCTATTAGGAAGAATGGGGCTGTCGGTTAACCGGCAGCCCCATTCTCCATTCTTTACGTGCTCATGAGTTAAGCGTCATGACACTTTTATATTTGATAATACAGATTTCCACTGACGATATTTATGTTTATATACGGATCGCCTTTCACGTAGTACTCTGGCCATAGGTAGTTGAGCAATGAGTATTCCCGATGGAACCTCATTTTCTTTTCATCGCTGATCTCATAGCCTCGTGATAACGACTCGTAATGATACAGCTCAGTATCGGGTGTATATACAACCAAATAATTGTGACTCCTCACTTTGAGGCAATAGTCAACATCATTAAAGGCGACAGCCAATTCTTCTCTAAAGCCGCCGACTTCGTCGAAAACAGCTCTCTTTGTCATGAGGCATGCTGCGGTCACGGCACTTAAATCTTGTGTACGATCGCATAGATTGAAGTAGCCCCATTTACCTCTGGGGTAGTCTTTTCCGAGGTGGCCGGCTCCAATCCCTCCGATGCCGACGCCTGCATGTTGCAGAGTATTATCGCTGTAGAAAAGTCTTGCACCAACAATGCCAACTTCTTTTCGCGAACAAATGCCCAGCATGTTTTCGATCCAGTTTGGGGTTATAACTTCTGTATCGTTGTTTAACAAGAGAAGATAATCGCCCTTTGCTTTGCTAGCGCCAAAGTTCATCAGTTTTGAGAAATTAAATTCCGCATCCCAATATTCGATGCGAATCGTATCGGGATAGCTTTTCTCCAATTCTGAGTAGTACTCGAATGTTTCTTGGTTCTCGCTGTTGTTTTCGATAATGATGATTTCGTAGTTATCGTACGTTGAGCGTTCTATGATCGACTTAATGCACGTATCGAGAACTGTGGGATGGTCCTTTGTTGGAATAACAATTGAAACAAGTGGATGACTTTCCGGAACTGCATAGGCAACTTTATAAGTGAAGGGGTCGTTTCCGCGGTAAACTTTCGCTGCAATTCCAAGCCTGTCCAAATGGGCCTGTACAGCTTTGACGCCAGCATCCCATGCATATAGCTTTGAGTTCGGGTCACCTGCAGTTGAGTTCTCGCTAATTCTCCAGTGATACAGGATTTTAGCCACGTGCACCACATGCCGTGCTTTTTCGATTGCCTTAAGCGTTAAGTCGTGGTCTTGGGCTCCATCGTACTGTTCGTCGCCGTACCCGAGAGAATCGAATAGCGTTTTTCTGATTGCAAGGAAATGGCAAATATAATTAACGCTTCGCAGCAAATCGATGCTTAAATCTGGCTTAAAGAACGGATCGCCATAGCTGCCATTGACAAACAGTTTGTCTTCGTCGCAGTAAATTAGATCAGTATTGTTTTCAGCATTAATTGCATGCGCATATTCATAAAGCGCCGAGGGCTCGAGAGTATCGTCGTGGTCTAAGAAGCAAATGAAATCTCCATTTGCTTCTTTTGTCCCAGCAAGAGTGTTTTTGGAAATGCCGGCATTGTTTGCTAGCTCTATCACCTTAATGCGAGCGTCTTTAATCTTAGCGGCTTCGATTATATCTGCAAGCGCACTGTTATCTGGGCTTGCATTGACTAGCACAAGCTCCCAGTTTGCATAGCTCTGTATAAGAACCGATTCCACCATTTCCCTGAACAGATTTTCGGGTGTGTTGAATAGGGGAACGACGATGCTAAACAAAGGCATTTCCTTGAAGGTAACCATCGATTGTTTTTCGAGTATCGCCGAGCTTGCCTTGTGTTGCTTGAGCCAATTTGGATATGCAGATGGATCAATCGAAATAGGTTTCATTTTCGATGTGGTTAAAATGCGTAGCTTATCGAGCTCTTCGTTGTCCACAACAGCGAAGCTGTTAAAGCTTGGGTGGTTGTCGTCTTCGATTGTGAAGATAAGCCTATTTGTGCTATTTGGGATTCGGACCGAGTATTGAATTTCGCGACGTTTTTTATTGGGAGCAAACCACAAGGGGATCGTAATGTCATCGGTTGTGATCGGCTCGATCTCAATACGATTCATCGAGGTATCGAAGCAGCTGATGGCTATTTTGTTGTCTTCGCGCTGAGGAAGTTTTACTGAGCAGCGAAGAATGGCCTCATCTCCATCTTCGATAAACTCGTGAAAACGCATGCTTGCTACATCCAAGTCGTGCTTATCGTCATAGTTCCTAATGGAATGGGACAAATCATTCTTTAATTTATAGTTTAATCTTGACGCCCATTTTGCCGTGCTAAAGCTGATTTTAATGACATCGTAGACGCATCGCGCACTCAAATCATTAATCTGAATATCGCAATCACCAGTTCCAAGGTCGGGAAGAACTACGACGTATTGATTTTTATTTGACTCGTATGGATAGATAGAGCTTGGTATTGTCGTTCCCTCGCTCTTCGCTGCTGTCACCTGAATATTTGATGCGTCTATCTCAACATTCTTTAGGAGAACGTACACCTTTCCGCTTCCACGGCAAATACAATCCATGCTAATTTTCATTTCAATTTACCTTTCCGTTGCACTGAGGATGCCTGCACTATTTCACTTTGATCTCAGGTTTATTCTTGCATTGAATTAATCCAGTACAGGTAGTCTCTCGATTCTTTCTTGGTACCGAATACGCGCCGCTGTTATTCGACGTTCATGCCATGTGGCCATAGTTGAATTGCTTTGCTCGTCTTGCGGATGAATGTTTTCATATCCAATTGGATGCATATATTCTTTAGGATTTGCTATATACATTTGCGCTGCCTCGAGATTTGCGCTGCACCTACTTCTTAAATCTGGATTTCCATTCAGAAGAGAGCCGATAGAAAAATGTGGATGTGCAACTCGATTTTCATTAATGCCGATTGCGATGAAATGTTCCAGCGCTCCAAGGGGGTCGTCTTTATATCTATCGAATAGATCCTCGTAATGATTTACATAAAAGGAATAATCAAATACCGATGAATAGTCTACTCCGTTAAATATGGCATTCGTAGAGCACGAGCATGTAAGTTGCGGTCTCCTTCGAGGCCACGTGCTTTGATCGATCGTGAGGGCCTCTTTATTAATTGGGTTAAAGATGTGGCATTCATAGCATTTAATGCCTTCCTTTTTAAGGAAGGCATTAAACAGTCGTTCTGAGATAAAGCCAGGCATCCTTTGTTGATAGCTATCGCGACCACTTATATAGTCAATACGCTTCTCAAGTTGTTTTTCGATTTTGAAAAGCCATTTACAATATCGGTCCATCAGCTCCTTTTTGCAAATAAACATATTGCATGGCGAAAAAGAACACTCCTCGCAAATTGCTTTATCAAAAGCATCCAAGTAGCCAGGGCATTTCGTCCTGGTGATTTCCCTTGCCTGTAGCAGATCTGTCGAAGAATGGATCATTCTATACTGCTCAGCAACAGTGATTAAGTTGCACCCGATTGAGCTTGTGCAGGGTTCTTTGGCTGCAACAATACAGTCATAATGAGTAAGAATGTTCTCAATTTCATAGTCTTTGAGCATCTGCTTTGAGTCATTGGGGGACTCAAACGCCCTTCGATAATGCGTGAGCCCAACTATCGACTCAGGAGAATTCTTCCATATCCAATAGAGGCCGGTAAGCTCGCAGTAGTGTTTGTTTTTCTGGGAAATATTATCGCCTTGATCGTCGTACAGCCATCCAGCCTGACGATTGTCTGTTGGAATGGAGCTTGCCCCAACGTAGAGCGGCTGATACGGCGCTTGCGCATCAATGTCAAAGTGCTTATGCGCTGCGATGTAAATCTTCACTGTTCCTGACGCTCTTTCCGTGCCGAGGCAATTAGATGGCCTGTTCAATGGGTATCGCTCATATATTTTTAATTGATATGACCGATAGAGATTATTATATAAGTCGTAACTAAATCAGTTAAATGACACGGAGGACTACATGAAAGGCATTATCCTCGCCGGCGGGTCCGGCACACGCCTGTACCCGCTCACGCTCGTGACCTCCAAGCAGCTGCTGCCGGTCTACGACAAGCCCATGATCTACTACCCGCTGTCCACCCTCATGCTGGCGGGCATCCGGGACATCCTGGTCATCTCCACCCCGACGGACCTCCCCAACTTCGAGCGCCTGCTCGGGGACGGCTCGCGCTACGGCGTGAACCTGTCCTACGCCGAGCAGCCGAGCCCGGACGGCCTGGCCCAGGCCTTCACCATCGGCGAGGAGTTCATCGCCGGCGAGCCGTGCGCCCTGGTGCTGGGCGACAACATCTTCTACGGCAACGGCCTGTCGCGCCACCTGACGCGCGCCGTCCAGAACGCCGAGTCGGGCCGCGCCACGGTCTTCGGCTACCATGTGGACGACCCCGAGCGCTTCGGCGTCGTGGAGTTCGATGCGCAGGGCCGTGCCGTCTCCATCGAGGAGAAGCCCGCCGAGCCCAAGAGCTCCTACGCGGTCACCGGCCTGTACTTCTACCCGGGCGACGTGGCCGCCAAGGCGCATAGGGTGGTGCCGTCGGCCCGCGGCGAGCTCGAGATCACCACACTCAACCAGATGTACCTGGAGGAGGGGACGCTGTCCGTCGTCACCCTCGGCCGCGGCTACGCGTGGCTGGACACCGGCACCATGGAGAGCCTGCACGAGGCCGCTGAGTTCGTCCGCGCCGTGGAGCACTCCCAGGACCTTCCCGTGTCCGTGCCCGAGGAGATCGCCTGGGAGAACGGCTGGATCACGACCGCCGAGCTGGAGGAGGCAGCCAAGGCCTACGGCAAGTCGGTCTACGGCCGGCACCTGAAGAAGGTCGCCGCCGGCGAGATCGTCAACAGCCCGCGCGAGTACTAGCGCAAGCTTGTTTTCTTTCAGGGGTCACCGTTTATCTGGTGGCCCCTTTCGTTATGATTACGTTGACCATAAAGACAATATGATTGGGAGTGGATGTGTTAAGCGTCTACTTTGGCGATATGCCAGAAGCGATTTACAACACAGCGACATATTTCAAAAACTCTTACCGGTCTTCTTGGATTACGGATCCCTATGCAGTCTCGATAATTAAAGATGTCGATCGATCGGTTGTTGTCTCCGAAAACGTCATCGAAAGCCCTGTGCTTGGATCCATCTCCCCACTCCAGCTTTCTGGTGGCGTGAAAACGCTGCTGCTTATGAGATTTGATCGTAAGCATATTTTAACGCTTCTACTTGTGGTGACAACTGTGCCAAGTGGATTCTCGACATGGCGAAAGACCGCAAGCTCGTTGTGAATCTCTATCATGTGATGGACTTTGGTCGCGAGGATTTTAAAATCAAAGTCGTGAACAGCGGCCGAATCGTTCATAACATGGCCGAATTGATTCACGAGTCGATTCCGTATCTGTAGGTGCTGCTTATGAACGGTTCGCATCTCGTTAAGATTTCCCGCCGTAGGGGAACCAAGTACACATTTACCATCAAGCGGAACATCACTATTGTGCGTGGCGATAGCGGCACGGGTAAGACGACGCTGTTTGACATGGTCGCAGACTACATGCGAACGGGCGAGCAGTCGGGCGTTTCCTTGCAATGCGATTGTCCCTGTGTCGCCCTGACCGATTATGATTGGCGAAACCAGCTTTCGTCCGTTCATGACTCGATTGTATTTGTCGATGAGGGCTTAAAAGAGATCCATTCTGATGAGTTTGCCCATCATGTGCTGTATTCCTCGAATTATTTCGTGCTGATCTCAAGGGCTGATTTCCCCAATCTTCCGTATAGCGTGGATGAGATTTACAAGATTAAGACGAGCGGAAAATACCATTCTTTCGTCCCTGTTTATCAAGATCGCGGGAATCATCGTTATGCTATTTCCCGGTCGGCGCCAAAACAGGACTTTTCTATCCTTCTATGCGAGGACAGTAAGTCTGGTTTCCAGTTCTTTGAACGGCATTTCGCTGACAGTGAGCTTACCTGAGCTTCGGCCATGACGAACAGCGCGATTTTGGGCTGGTTGGATCAGCATTTCGACGATCGCGTGTTTGTTGTCGCGGACGGAGCGGCATTTGGGTGCCATGCGGACCGCGTCCTTAAGCTGCAAGACATTCATCGCGATACTGTTACGGTTTGTCTTCCCGAGTCATTCGAGTGGCTTCTGCTGAGCTCTGGCGTAATTTCAAGGTTAGATGTTAAGGCGGTTTTGGAAACCCCAGAAGCCTTTGTAAACAGTGAGAAGTTTAAAAGCTGGGAAGACTTCTTCTATAAGTACTTACGCGATAAAACTGGGAATTCGGTCTTCCGGTACGACAAAGACTGCATTCCGGAGGCGTTTTGTAGGGGAAGTAATTCTGCGAAGGTCATGGCTCTTATCGCATGCCGAAATGTCCGATAGTTTTGTTGAATAGTGCCGCGGCGTCACTTCCTGCGGCATACTAAAGAAGCTGTACTTGCTTCAGATTGGATTTTCATGTCTGAGATTTTTGAACCTAAGAACATCATCGTCACGGGCGGCTGCGGCTTCATCGGCAGCAACTTCGTGCACTACGTCGTGAACAACCACCCGGGCGTCCACGTCACCGTCCTGGACAAGCTGACCTACGCCGGCAACCCCGAGAACATCGCGGGGCTGCCCGAGGACAGGGTCGAGCTCGTCGTCGGTGACATCTGCGACGCGGAGCTGCTCGATAGGATCGTCCCCGGCCACGACGCGATCGTGCACTACGCCGCCGAGAGCCACAACGACAACTCCATCGCCGACCCGGAGCCCTTCCTGCGCACCAACGTCGAGGGCACCTTCCGCCTCCTGGAGGCCGTCCGCAAGCACGGCATCCGCTACCACCACGTCTCCACCGACGAGGTCTACGGCGACCTCGCGCTCGACGACCCCGCCAAGTTCACCGAGGAGACGCCGTACCACCCGTCCTCGCCGTACTCGAGCACCAAGGCGAGCTCCGACATGCTCGTGCGCGCCTGGACCCGCACCTATGGCCTGCGCACCACGATCTCCAACTGCTCCAACAACTACGGCCCCTACCAGCACGTGGAGAAGTTCATCCCCAGGCAGATCACCAACATAATCGACGGCGTGCGCCCCAAGCTCTACGGCCGCGGCGAGAACGTCCGCGACTGGATCCACACCGAGGACCACTCCTCGGCCGTCTGGGACATCCTCACGAAGGGCGAGATGGGGGAGACCTACCTCATCGGCGCCGACGGCGAGAGGGACAACATCACGGTCCTGCGCATGATCCTCGAGGCCATGGGCCGCGACCCCGAGGACTTCGACTGGGTCGCCGACCGTCCCGGCCACGACCGCCGCTACGCCATCGACAGCACGAAGCTCCAGCGCGAGCTGGGCTGGAGGCCGGCGCACACCGACTTCGCCGAGGGGCTGAAGGCCACCATCGACTGGTACGTCGCCAACGAGTCCTGGTGGCGCCCGGCCAAGGAGGCCACCGAGGCACGCTACCGCGCCCAGGGGCAGTAGGAGGGGAGAGATAGATGGCAGACATCGCATTCGAGAAGGACCTGACCGTCGCCGAGACCGGCATCGGGGGCCTCAAGGTCGTCGACCTCGCCGTCCACGGCGACTCGCGCGGCTGGTTCAAGGAGAACTGGCAGCGCGCCAAGATGTGCGCCCTGGGCATCCCGGACCTCAGGGTCGTCCAGAACAACATCTCCTACAACGACAGCCGCGGCGTCACCCGCGGCATCCACGCCGAGCCCTGGGACAAGTTCATCTCCGTGGCGCGCGGCTCGGTCTTCGGCGCCTGGGTGGACCTGCGCGAGGGCAGCGAGACCTTCGGCAAGGTGTTCACCTGCACCCTGGACCCGTCGAAGGCCATCTACGTCCCGCGCGGCGTGGGCAACTCCTTCCAGGCCCTGGAGGACGGCACCGCCTACACCTACCTGGTGGACGCGCACTGGTCGCTGGAGCTCAAGAGGACCTACACCTTCGTGAACCTCGCCGACCCCGAGCTCGCCATCGAGTGGCCCATCCCGCTGGACCAGGCCACCGTCTCCGAGGCGGACCTCAACCACCCGTACCTCAAGGACGTCATCCCCATGGCTCCGAAGCGCACCCTCGTCACCGGCTGCAACGGCCAGCTGGGCCATGCGGTCCGCGCGCTCGCCGAGGAGCGCGGCGTCGCCAAGGACTTCGACTTCTGCGACATCGACACCTTCGACATGTCCGACCCGGAGGCCTACGATCAGTACGACTGGTCACTCTACGGCACCGTCATCAACTGCGGCGCCTACACGGCCGTGGATAAAGCGGAGACCCCCGAGGGCCGCGCCACCGCCTGGAAGGCCAACGCGACCGGCCCGGCCCTTCTCGCCCGCACCTGCGCCGGGCACGGCGTCACCCTCGTGCACGTGTCCTCCGACTACGTCTTCGACGGCACCGCCGAGGTCCACACCGAGGACGAGCCCCTCAGCCCGCTGTCCGTCTACGGCCAGACCAAGGCGGCCGGCGACATCGCCGTGGCAGGGTGCCCGCGCCACTACATCATGCGCAGCTCCTGGGTCATCGGCGAGGGCCGCAACTTCGTCAAGACCATGAAGGGGCTCTCGGACCGCGTCGCCGACCCGGACGACAAGCTGGACCAGGTCACCGTCGTCGACGACCAGCTGGGCCGCCTGACCTTCACGCGCGACATGGCCGAGGCCATCTTCCACGTGCTGGGGACGCACGCCCCCTACGGAACCTACGACTGCACCGGCTCCGGCGCCGTCAGGTCCTGGGCCGCCATCGCCCGCGCCGTCTTCGAGGCCGCCAACGGCAACGGCGAGAAGGTAGTGCCGGTTGCCACCGCCGACTACTACGCGAGCGCCGCGGGCCCCGTCGCCCCGCGCCCGGTCCACTCCGCGCTCGACCTGTCCAGGCTCGAGTCGGTCGGGTTCCACATGCCCGACTGGGAGGAAGAGCTCGGGGAGTACCTTAAGACGCTCTAGCCGCTATCAACTTTTCGAGAGCAAAAGCCGCCGCTTGTTAACGGCGGCTTTTCTTGTTGGTGGCTATCTGCGCAGTGGTGCCAATAGTATTCTGCGGAAGATCTACCTCTCGCTTGTCTCGGTGGCGGACTTGCCGGGCTGGTCATCGTAGGCGTATTTGCTGTACACGTTGACCTCCCACTGCTTTTTTTCGACCTTTGCTACAGAATCCAGGATGAATCCGGTCGCAAGGCTCAGACTACAGAGGAACATAAACGAGGCGGCGAGCATGGCAGTGGGGAAGCGCGGGACCAGGCCGGTCTGGAAATATTCGACAACGATGGGCATGCCCAGGGCGAGGCCGATAATCGCGAATAGAAGCGCGACGAGGCTGAAGAACTTCAGCGGGCGGTAGTCCTTGAACAGCGTGCCGATCATCGCAACGACTTTAATGCCGTCGCTCACGGTATTGAGCTTGGACTCGGAGCCTTCCGGACGGTCGCGGTACTCGATGGGCACGTCTTTGATGCGCCAGCGGTGGTCGACGGCATGGATCGAGAGCTCGGTTTCGATCTGGAAGCCCTCGGAAAGCACAGGGAAGGTTTTAACGAACGGGCGGCTCATGGCGCGGTAGCCTGTCATGACGTCATCGAAGCTGTAGCCATAGATCCACTTGATCATGGCGCGGACCAGATTATTGCCAAAGCCGTGGAAGGCACGCTTGTTCTCCTCGGCGTAGGTGCCGTTGGAAAGGCGGTCGCCTACGGTCATATCGGCCGTGCCGTTGAGGATGGGCTCGCAGAGGGCTTTGGCCGCCTCGGCGGGGTAGGTGTCGTCTCCGTCGACCATCAGGTAGCAATCGGCGTCGATATCGCGAAACATCTGGCGGCAGACGTTGCCCTTTCCCTGACGGGGCTCAAAGCGGACCGTGGCGCCGTGTTCGGTGGCGATGCGTGAGGTATCGTCCGACGAGTTGTTGTCATAGACATAGACCGTCGCTTGTGGAAGCTCGCGGTGAAAGTCGTCGATGACCTTACCAATCGTGAGCGCTTCGTTGTAGCAGGGGATGATGACGGCGATGGATTCAGAATTCACTCAATGCTCCTTATACATTCAATCCTTGCAAGTATAGCCGTTTGGGCTTGTCATCCTAAGATGTGGGTTAGTTCTCCAGTTTTGTTGCGCGAATCGTTTGCATGGCCGTCGGGTCTATACTGTTCGTTTGTCAACGATTACGAGTAAAGGAGTTGCATCCGTGTCGGATCAGACAAAGCAACAAGAAACTCGCAGTCTGCCTGCGACGTTTGCTAAGAACGAATTTGAGAAGGACGCGTTTATCCTTCGTCAGCTGGTTACCAAGGATTTTAAGATCAAGTATCGCCGTAGCGTTCTGGGCGTCGCATGGTCGGTGCTCAATCCGTTGCTGATGATGATTGTCATGGCCATCGTGTTCTCGACGATTTTTGCCCAGGGCCGCAATGGCTCGATTACGCCCGAGATGTACCCGCTGTATTTGATCGTGGGTAACGTCACCTTTGCCGTCATGTCCGAGTCTACGAACCAGGCTCTGACGTCGATCGTGGGTGCTGCCCCGCTGCTCAAGAAGGTTAAGGTGCACCGCTGGGTCTTCCCGGTGCAGAAGGTGCTCTTCTCGCTGGTTAACTTTGCCTTCTCTCTGGTCGCCGTAGCTATTGTTATGCTGTGGTTCCGTGTTATGCCTTCTTGGCACCTTATTCTGCTGCCTGTCTGCCTACTGCTGCTTATGTGCTTCTGCATGGGCCTGGGCATGATGCTCTCCGCCCTCACGGTTTTCTTCCGCGATGTCATGCATCTGTGGAGCGTCGTCATTACGGCTTGGACCTACATTACGCCCATCTTCTGGACGACCGACTTCGTTGCGCAAATGCCGCATCTCGTGCGCATTCTGGTCTATGCGAACCCCATGTATAACTACCTGCAGTTTATGCGTGATATCTTCCTGTTCCAGACTACGCCCTCGCTTATGACGTTTGGTATGTGCGTCGCTTGGGCGGTTCTTGCGCTTGTTATTGGCTACACCGTGTTCCATAAGTCCGAGCGCAAATTTATCCTCTACATCTAAGGAGTGCTGTGATGACTGAATCTGTTGTTGATTACAGCGAGCAGCCTCTGGCTGTCGAGGTCGACGACGTCACCATGATCTTTAACATGGCGTCCGAGTCGCTGACCAACCTCAAGGAGTACTTCATTAAGCTTGCCAAGCACGAGCTGTTCTTTGAGGAGTTTAGGGCGCTTAAGCACATCTCGTTTGATATTCATCGCGGCGAGGTTGTGGGTCTGGTCGGCACCAATGGCTCCGGCAAGTCTACGATGCTCAAGATTATCGCTGGCGTTCTTGAGCCTAGCGAGGGCAGCGTTAAGGTGCACGGTAACATCGCGCCGCTGATTGAGCTCGGCGCCGGCTTTGACCCCGAGCTGACCGCCCGCGAGAACATCTATCTGAACGGCGCCCTGCTCGGCTACACCAAGGAGTTCATCGATGCCAACTTTGACGGCATTATTGAGTTCGCTGAGCTTCAGAACTTTGTCGATATGCCGCTCAAGAACTTCTCCTCGGGCATGGTGGCGCGTATCGCCTTTGCAATCGCGACGATTACCGAGCCCGATATTCTGATCGTTGACGAGACGTTGTCCGTCGGTGATGTGTTCTTCCAGCAGAAGTGCGAGGCCCGCATCCAGCACTTTATCCAGAGCGGCGACGTGACGGTTCTGTTTGTTTCGCACTCTATGGAGCAGGTTGAGCGCATCTGCCAGCGTGCCGTTTGGATTGAGAAGGGTGACCTTCGCATGGACGGCCCGGTCGATGAGGTCTGCAAGGCGTACCGCGAGCAGTTCAACTAGGTTATAATTACTTGCGCTTGACAGGCTTGCGCTTGCTTGGGCGTGCGGTTATTTGCTCCATTAGCTCAGTTGGATAGAGCAGGGGACTTCTAATCCCAAGGTCGACGGTTCGAATCCGCCATGGAGCACCATCGTTTATTAAGCCCGGACCGCTTGGTGGTCTGGGCTTTTTCACATGCCGGTGTTCTTTGTTCTTGCCGGGTATACGTTTAGGCCGAAGCCGTGGCGTGAGCTGCTATTGTGCTGCTGATGTGGATTGGTTATACGGCGCGCCAAAGGGGGCTGGAGCCGAGCGTGAGCAAGCCTCTGCTTATGACGCTGCCAGCATCGTGGTTCTTCGCGTCAATCGTACGCTGTGCCTGCGATATTGGATTGGCGTACGTGATCAAGAAGGCGTAACAAAAGCGGGGAGGACCAACTTGGCCCTCCCCGCTGTATCTAGTCTGCCTTCAGGCACTCGGGCAAGACGTTTGCAACTGCATTCATCGCCTGCGGCCTCAGGTACTGCTCATTGAGCTTTGCCTTTCTGTAGGCGTAGCGAGTGTCTGCCGAGTATTTGATCAACACATCGGTGAAGAACCGCTCCCAGCTCAGGTAGTCGCGGCTTTCGATATAGCTTGAGGGATCCTCGAGGATTTTTAAGATATCGTTACTGGGAATGAGGCCAGATTGCAGGAGTGTCCACTCGAATGATTCGGGGAGGAACAAGCGTACGTTCTTGTAAACGCGCTGTCCGAGCACCTTTTCGATGTAGGGACCAAATGCTGCTCCGTCTCCAATAGCAAGGATGTTTTGCTCGGGACATTCGTGAATCGTACGTTTTAGATTCGCAACGCCGGTGGCGGTATAGCAGGGGATCCCGAGTCGGTTGCAAAGAGCGTCGTAGAATTGATAGCCAGATTTGCTATCCTCGACAACTACGGCGTCGGGTACCTCGAATCCAACATTTAGATCCTGATACAGCATACTTGTCGTGTGGTCATATAGCGGCTTGGTCACCGAGTAGAAGCGCCTGTCGCTCTTGCGGCCATTGATTGTTTTACTTGTCGTGTTGACTAGCTTCAGGATCTCATCAACGCTGTAGGGGAGCTCGTTGGCATCGCGACGAGATATCAGAACAAAATAGTTGGACGAGCCGTTGACGGCTTTGGCGAAGTCCTTTGAGTAGATAAACTCGTTACCCTCATCTAGAAAGACGATTGAATCTTCGATGATCGATAGCTCGCGCTCCCAGCGTCTGCCGGAAAGCGTTTCGCAAGGCACGTCGCAACTGAGTGCAACGCCGCTTTCCGGTCCTCGGTCGTTGTAGTCGCGAATCATCGAGATGAGCGTCGTTTTACCCGTGCCGCTGTTGCCGCGTATAAAGGAAATATTGCGCTTAAACGTGAGTGTGTATTTGACCTTTGCACGCTCTACGACAACGGTATGCGTTCCCTTCATTACTCATCAACATCCAAAAAGTCATTCGTGGCGCCGACAAACTCCTGCATGTTTCTGACGATGCGGCCATCGTTTTCAATGCGGATTTCAAAGCTCTTCCAGGGGAATTTCATGATGTGGAATAAGGTCACCATCACATCCTGCTCTTTGCCGATCTTGAGTAGCCAGCGGGCACAGTTGTCTCCGCAGGTGGATGCGTTGAACACCATATTTGGGAGATTGCGCACCAGCAGCAGCGTCTTAACGCCGCCGGACAGTTCGAGTGGGGTGATCGAGCCCAGCTGTTTGCTTACGATGTTGTGGGGACCGATGAGCTCTGATCCGTCCACGCTTTTAATAATCTGTGCGGCCATAGGGTCTTCGAACCATGAGTCCAAGTATGAGTTCCTAAAATAGGTTTCGGTATCGTAGATGGAACCGGGGTAATCCCCCAGATGGATGCTTAACATGCGCGTCTCCAGACGTTGTGTGACTGCAATGATTATATGCCAGTAATAAAGTGCCGCCAGTAGCGAGGTTGCTGCTGGCGGCACTGGCATTATTAGCGTGTGAATCGCGTTGATGGATTTGCTCGCGAGGCTACTTTTCGAGACGTTCCCTCAGCAGCTCCATCGCGTGTGCGTAGCCCTGCAGGCCCTCGCCGGTGATGGTGGTGAAGCAGGCCAGGTGCGCATAGCTCACCTGGCGGAAGTCCTCGCGTGTTTCGACGGCGCTGATGTGGACCTCCACAGCCGGGATGGCGACGGCCTTGAGGGCGTCCAGGATGGCCACGCTCGTGTGCGTGTAGGCAGCCGGGTTGATGACGATGCCGTCGACCTTGCCGTAGGCCTCCTGGATCTTGTCGACGATGCTGCCCTCGTGGTTAGACTGGAAGAAATCTATCTCTGCACCGTTTTTCTCGGCACATTCCTTCAGCCTTTCGTTTATCGCCGCAAGCGAATGGTCGCCGTAAACAGACGGCTCACGCTCACCGAGCAGGTTTAAATTCGGCCCGTTTACAACAAGTATTTTTTTTGCACCTTCAGCATTTTTCATTTTCCCATATCCCTTCATAAAAACGATACATTTAATAAGAACGGTTTACCTTATCGGTTTATCTGCGGCTCATATGAGTTTTTTGTATATCTCCACAATCTTTTCCGCAATCAAAAGAGGACTCTGTCCCTCAATCTCTATCTCAAAATCGTTGTTTGCATAATACGGCGCACGGCTCTCGAGAAGCTCGCGCACCTGCTGTTCATTTTTACGGTTCAAAAGCGGTCTTGACGAATCGGACGACGTGCGCCTGATTATCGTTTCGGCATTTGCCTTAAGATTAATTATGACGCCGTTTCTTCTCAGGTTTTCAATATTTTCCGAATTAAGCACAACACCGCCGCCCGTCGCAATAACACAGTTTGACAGCCTGCATATGTCTGCTATAACCTGTTTTTCAACTTTGCGGAAATATTCCTCGCCGCCTGCGGCAAAAATATCCGCCACGCTTCTGTTTTCTCTGTCGCATATCGCCATATCCGTATCTATAA
>ERZ827440.603-NODE-603-length-48333-cov-9.860226_pt1 | contig 48333 bp, 63 predicted proteins | sample MGYA00519774_ERZ827440 | MGnify/ENA primary metagenome ERZ827440 (study PRJEB31778, sample SAMEA3449302) | human gut metagenome | biome: human gut; feature: human-associated habitat; material: faeces | place: United Kingdom | collected 2010/2012 ... | reverse complement strand
AATGATAAATCCAACAAGTGAACTTAATGTATTTGCTTCACTATTTCCAATATCATCACCATTCTGTATGCCTTTTAGAATAATGATGGGATTAGCAAGTGGAACAGATGTAGCAATTTCTATTGCAATTTTATTAGTGACAATATTAGTTATAGCTAAAGTAGCAATAAAGATATATTCAAATGCAATATTAAATTATGGAACAAAAATGAGTCTTAAAGATATTATAAAAATATATAAAGATAAGCAAAACTAAAAAACATAAAAAATACTCTGTGCAAATGTATGGAGTATTTTTTATTATTGTGGTATAATCTCAACAAATAGTAATTTTTTGGTCAGATTGGAGAAAAAATGAATACGAGAATTTTTACAGGTAATTATGAAGAATGTAAGCTAGGAAATTTAATATCTATTTCAGGCGATAGAGGGAGAAAAGTTGGATTTGTTGGCAAAGCAATTCCTTCCTTAGCACCCAAAAGAGCATTTTGGGAGATTTGGCATAATAATATTGGTAGAATTTCAGAAGAGGAGAATACAAGATATTATATAGAGCAATATTATAATCAAGTTTTAACTAAAGTAAATATAGAAGAATTGTTACAAAATGAAACAGACCCAATATTATTGTGCTATGAAAAAGGACAACAGTTTTGTCATAGACATGTTTTAGCTGAATTTATAGAGTTGACCTATGGGGTAAAAGTAAGAGATATTAAAATTGATGAAAAATTAAACATTGATGAAAATACTAGACCAGAGTATATTAGAGAAGCACTTAAAGATATTATGCAAAAGCAATTGGAAAGATAAATTACAATAAGTCACACAGGTATATAGTAATTTGTTGAAGGAATGGAGAAAGATATTATGAAAAATAAAGTTTATTTGATTGTATTCACAATAATTTGCTTAAGTGCAAGAATAATTTGTAGTTTCTTCAGCACTTATGGAAAATACTAATAATATAAAGGTTACAGTTCTAAATAATAGTAATGAAATTATAGATAAATTAAAAGCATTAGATTCAAAAGGCGGAGCTATAGAAATAGAATACAATGAAAAAGGTATGGCTACGCAAGATTTATTAGTAAATGCAGAATAAAAAATTAGTAATATAGACTAGAAATAATAAGGTTATACGATTAAAATTAGATAGAAATATCTAATTTTTTTCTTTGAGAAAAACCCTATATTTCAAGCAAAAATAAAAACTCTACTAACAGTCGGTTGATAAAATTAAGTAAAAATGATAAAATTTTCACAGAAAAAAGTGAAAAGGAAGTCATAAAAAATGGATAATCAAAAATTTGGAAAGTTCATAAAAGAACTAAGAAAAAAATCTAACATGACACAAAAAGAATTAGGAGAAAAATTAAATGTTACAGATAAAGCAGTATCAAAGTGGGAAAGAGGATTAAGTTTTCCAGATATTACAATAATAAATTCATTAGCAGAAACATTTGGAATCACATCTTCAGAAATATTAAATGCAGAACTAGGTAAAAAAGAAGAAATAGATATAGAAAAAGCTGTTCAGGAAGCAGTTGAAAATATAATGAAGGAAAAAGAAAAAAGACAGGAAAAGAGAAAGAAAATACAAAAGATTATAACAATAATATCAACAGTATTATTTGTAATTTGTTTTATTATTCAACTTGGATATATAACTATTTTAAGAAAACATGGTTATGAATATGTATCAGACATTGTTTATTATATTATAAATGAAATTATTGTTATTACAGCTATAATTCCTTCAATATATATTACTCAATATAGCAAAATCAAAAATAAATTGATGAGAAATATAATAGTGACTTGTGTAGCAAGTATTTTAACGATTACCAATTTTGCATTTATGCTTAACAATGGATTTAAAAATAAGTGTATTGTCAGCTTTTCGAGCGACTTTTCAAATGAATTAGTATTAAAGCAGAATAAAGAAACAGGAGAAACAACATTATATAAAAATGCAAAATTATTTATCTTTGCTAAACCAAAAGAAAAATTTTCTTATGCAGTAGAAGGAAAGATAAAACATCAATGGATAGTAAATGATGTTTGTAGCATTACATATAAGGATAAAGATGGAAAAATAAGAGAATTTGTTGCAACTTATGGAGATAGAGGTAATGGAATATCATATTATTATGTAACAACGGCTATTTCAGGTGATTGGCAAACAAGAAGTCAATATGGCACTCAAATAGAGATATCTATGGATTCTAAAGGGATAAAGATTAAAAAAGATAAAAAGTCAGAAGAATTTGAATATGATAAGATTAAACAATATGGAACACTAGCAATTGTATTGTATAAAAATGAAACACCTAAATATGTAATTGCATTAAATAAAGATTGTAAAATAGATGAAAAGACAGGAATTATAAAAAGAGATGGAACAATAACCTTAACAGAAGTTTCAATGGAAAAGGCAGTAAAAGAAAAACTATATTGTACTACATACAAAAATGCAAATGATTTAAGTAATTATAATGTTGTTAGTGTAGCTGCTAATGATTATAAGATAAAAAATGGTATTCTATATATTAGTTATGATGGAAAAAATACAATAGAAGTACCAGGAGATTTTTCAAATGATAGTTCAAGTTACAATAAATACAATTATCAAATTTCAAAAGAAAAAACTATATTTTATTATACTAAAAATCAGAAAAAATATTTAGTATATTCAGATGATATGGGAGTTAATTGGCAAACTGTTGAATTAGAAGATAAAGGTTCTATTCAAAATATACAATTTATAGATGCTAATATTGGATTTATGCTTGAATTTGAAGATGTAGCAATGGGAACAGCCTTTGGAAAAATATCAAAAACAGTCGATGGTGGAAAAACTTGGACTGACATAAGCAATGGTATTGGGGAGAAAAATGAGGAAAGGTTTAAAACATCAAGTCAAATAAAATTTATTGATGAAAATACAGGATTTTTAACAATGCCTTTAACTGGTGGAGAAAATTCGGATTTGTATATTACAAGAGATTGTGGAAAAACATTTTCAAAAGTAACTATATTAGAAAGTGATATATATGATTATTATAATTTACCAACAATAGAAAATGAAAAAATGTATTTAGAAATAGGGCAAGGATCAGATGGAGATTATAATGGTGGAGATTCTAAAAAATATTGTTCAGAAGATAAAGGAAACAGTTGGAATATAGTTAATTAAATTTGGAAAGGTAATAAGAAATAAAAAATAAAATTACTATAATTATAATTTTTATATTAATTGTATTAGCAATTAGCATAAGTCTATATTTCAAAAAGAATAAAATTAAATTTAAAATAAAATAGAAAATAAAATGTTGAAAGAATAGGTGTAAAAAAACTATTCTTTTTGCTTTTCTTACAAAAATGTAAGGTTATTGTAAGGTAAATCGATGGCAAAGTATGTATAAGAGATTTATAATGAAAAAAAAGAAAGGAGAATCACTATGGAAACAATAAAGGAAAAGATAATTGTTATTATAGGAATAGTATTAGTGATAGCATTATGTTGTGGTGCATATTATATGCTTGTATATCAGAGTTCAGATTATTATACTCAAATAGATAATACAAAAGTAGAAAAAATATCAAAACATAATATGAACTATGAATATACATTAACATCTTATAATAAAAATGGAAAATCAAAAGAAATAACTTTTCAAACAACACGAGAATTAAGAGAAGATGCCTATTTAAAACTAAAAGTGATGATGACTAGAGGTGTTGTAAATTGGGAAGAAGTACAATTTGATGAAATGCCAGAATCTGTGCAAGAACAATATAACAAATAAATAATACAAAAGCAGATCATATTGATTTGCACTTATAGAAAAATAAAAAAAGATATGCTATAATGTGTGTGGTAGGTGAAAAAAATATGTCAAAGATACTAATAGTAGAAGATGATGAAAAATTAAGTAAAGAATTAAAAATATTTTTAGATAAAAACGGATATGATTCAGTAATATTGCAAAAATTTGATAATGCAGTAGAAGATATTTTAGAAGAAAACGCAGACTTAATATTATTAGATATAAATTTGCCATATACAGATGGGGAATATATTTGTAAAGAAATAAGAAAGACATCTGATGTTCCAATAATAATGGTTACAAGTAGAGATAATGAAATGGATGAATTAATAAGTCTAAATTATGGAGCAGATCAATATGTAACAAAGCCTTTCAATATTCAAATTTTACTTGCAAAAATTGCAGGACTAATAAAGAGAAATCAAAATGCAGATAAAAGTCAGGAAAAAATAAAATGTAATGAATTTATTTTAAATGTATCTAAAAGCGTGATAGAAACAGAAAATAAAAAAATAGAACTTACAAAAAATGAGTTAAAAATATTACATTACTTGGTATTAAATCAAGGAAAAATTGTATCAAGAGAAGAAATTATGAATTATTTATGGGAAAGTGAAAACTTCATAGATGACAATACTTTAACAGTAAATATGACTAGATTAAGAGGTAAATTAGAAGAATTAGGAATAAAAGATTCTATTGAAACTAAGAGAGGACAAGGATATATATTAAAATGAGTTTTAAAAGTTTTTTGAAAGATAGAATTACATATATTATATTAATTTTATTTGCAAGTATAACCTCTCAAATATTGCTATTGCCATCAGAAATAGCAATATTTGTTAGAATCTATGTTGGACTAGCTCCTATTATATTATTTTTAATATACTTTTTTATAGAATACTATAAAAAGAAAAATTACTATAACAATTTAAAAGAAAGTATGATGGAATTAAGTGAAAAATATCTAATTGCAGAAATAACAGGAAATCCTGGTTTTGAAGAGGGAAAAATCTTGAAAGAGATAGTACAAGAAACAGGAAAGTCAATGTTGGAGAATGTAGATAAATATAAATATTTGCAAGAAGATTATAAAGAGTATATAGAACTATGGATACATGAAATAAAATTACCAATAGCAGCAGGAAAGATGATAATAGAAAACAATAAGTCAGAAGTAACAGAAAGTATCAATGAGGAATTAGACAAAATAGAAAACTATATTGAACAAGCTCTTTTTTATGCTAGAAGTAATACAGTCGAAAAAGATTATTACATAAAGAAAGTGAATTTAAAAGAAATTGTAAATTCTTCTATTATAAAAAATAAAAGAAATCTTATTCAAAATAAAATAAACATAGATGCACATGATATAAATACAATTGTTTATACGGATCATAAATGGTGTATGTTTATTTTAAGTCAAATTATACAAAATGCAGTAAAATACAGTAAGGAAGATAGTAAGAAAATTGAAATTTATTCAGAAATTAAAAAAGAGAATACGATTTTATACATAAAAGACAATGGAATTGGAATTAGAAAAGGAGAAATTACTAGAGTATTTGAAAAAGGATTTACTGGAGAAAATGGAAGAAAAAGAGGACAAAAAGCTACAGGAATTGGATTATATTTGTGTAAGAAATTATGTAATAAACTAGGATTAGGCTTAGAGCTAAATTCGGAAAAAGATGTTGGAACAGAAGTGAAGATTGTATTTCCTAAAAGTAGTTTTATAAGCGAAACATTTTGATTATATCAAAAGGAGAGTTCAAATTTGAACTCTCTAATTTTAATATTCTTCAATATATAATGCTTTGGCTAAATAAGGCGTTATTTCATTAATATTATACCAACCAGAACTTTTGCTATTATTTTCTAATCCATTAGGGTTAGAAACATAAACCATATTGTTACCATCAGTAGCAAGTAATGCCATATAATGAGAGGCAGTAGTCCACCTGTTGTCAGTCGGTTTATTCCATACACAAATAATAATAGGGCGGTCAGTTTTTAAATGATTTATTATACTTTTATTTGATAAATGAGTAGAATCATAATAAAAGTCTGAATTATCAATTCCATAAACAGAAGATAATTCTTTAGACAGATTATCATAATTTAATACTGGATAATATTTTTGCCTAAGATCTTCTGGAGTATAATTTTTATTGTAACCACTTAAAATAATTGACATTACAGTTATTCCACATCCGTTTTCAGCCATAGTACCATTCCAATATTCCGAATTAGACCAAGAAGAATTACCATTTTGTTTATATTCGATATATGTTCTTTTATTTTTCTCTTTCGTTGTAAATGTTGTAAAGTATCCATCTTTATTATTAATCTTTTCTTGGCCTATTCCAGAATAATTTTTATTGGTATCTTGTTTTATAATTTTATAGTTTGAATTATTAATACTATTAGGTAATAATGATTGGTTTATATTTGTATTAACAGTATATCTATTAATACAATATACTGCTGAAATTATAAATAGTATAAAAAATAATATTTTTTGTATGTTTAATTTTTTCTTTTTTTGTTTCATTTTTTCTCCTCCTTGTAACTTGTCTTTATTATACAAGAATAAAGAAAAATAAGTTTTAAAAAATACTTAAATAAATCTTAACTTTTTCTTACGAAATGAAGAAACAGATGAAAAAAAGCAAAATATATGTTATAATTCAAGGGAAAGAAGGATTATGATGAATGTTTTGATATTAGATGATGAAAAAGAAATTGCAGATTTAGTAGAAGTTTATTTGAAAAATGAAAATTATAATATATATAAATTTTACGATTCAGATGAAGCAATAAAATGTATAGATACAGTTAAATTAGATTGTGCAATATTAGATGTAATGATAAAAGGGAAAAATGGATTTGAAATATGTCAATATATTAGAAATAAAAAACTAAACTTTCCAATTATAATGCTAACAGCAAAAATTGAAAATCAAGATAAAATTACAGGACTAACATTAGGTGCAGATGACTACATCACAAAACCATTTAATTCTCTCGAATTAGTTGCCAGAGTCAAATCAGCAATAAGAAGATATAAACAATACAACAATTATAAAACTGATGAAGAAAAGATATATATTGATGGTTTGGAAATATGCAAAGAACAGCATAAATGTTTATTGTATGATAAAGAAATCGATTTAACTCCAATAGAATTTGATATTTTACTTTATCTTGCAAGTAAAAAAGGAGAGGTCGTTAGTTCAGAAGAACTATTTGAAAAAGTATGGAAAGAAAAATATTTAGATAATAATAATACTGTAATGGTACATATTAGAAGGATTAGAGAAAAGCTAAAGGAAGATACTAAAAATCCTAAATATATAAAAACGGTATGGGGAGTGGGATATAAAATTGAATGATTACAGAGAAATAACTAAATTGAAGAATAATATAGCAACTAAAAGCATTTTAAAAATTCTAGGCTATACTTTTGTTGTGATACTAATATTTTCATTGATTGTAGATGGATTTTATAATGATACAATAGCAAATGAAGTATCGAGTTTTAATAGAAGTTTATATCTATTTTTTGTACGAAATAAAACTATTATGATGGTCATATTTTATATGATTATTTTTATAGGTATTACTTTTATTGTTACAAGAAATATGAGTCAAAAAATGTTAGAAATTATGAAGTCAGTAGATAAAATTATAAAAGAACCAGATAAAGAAATAAAATTATCAAATGATTTAATTTTGTTAGAAAATAAATTGAACAAAATAAGATTAGATTTAATAAATAGTCAAAATGCAGCAAGAGAAGCAGAAAACAAAAAGAACGATTTAATAATGTATATGGCTCACGACTTAAAGACACCTTTAACATCGGTAATAGGATATTTGAATTTATTAACAGATGAAAAAGATATTTCAAAACAATCACAAGAAAAATATATCAAGATAGCATTAGATAAAGCATTAAGAGTTGAAGAATTAACAAATCAATTTTTTGAAATAACTAGATATAATATACAAGATATGCCTATAAGTAAACAAAAATTGGATATTCCATTTCTAATAGAGCAGTTAGTTGATGAGTGTTATCCTATGTTACAAGAACGAAATTTAAAATGTGAAATTACAAAACCTGAACATTTATATTATGAAGGTGATGGAGATAAACTAGCCAGAGCATTTGGTAATCTACTAAAAAATGCAATCAATTATAGTTATGAAAATACAAATATAGAAATAAAAATTAATGAAGAAAACGAAAAAATTAAGATTGTTTTTAGAAATAAAGGAGATGCAATTCCTGAATATAAGTTAGAAAAATTATTTGATAAATTCTATCGAGCAGATGAGGCAAGACAAAGCAGTACAGGTGGAACAGGATTAGGATTAGCAATAGCAAAAGAAATCATTGAATTGCATAAAGGAAAAATAATGGCGAAAAATGATGGCGAATATATTGAATTTGCTATTGAATTAAATAATAATATAGATTAAAAGCTAGACATTGTGCTAGCTTTTTCTAACCTTACAAAAATGTAAGGTTATTGTAAGGTAAATCGATGTTTGGAAAATAAAAAATATGATAATATAGATATAACAAAACAAGGAAGGAGTTTTTGGAATGGAAAATGTATTAGAGGTAAAAAACATTGAAAAATACTATGGAAACAAATCAAACTTAACAAAAGCGATTGACAATATTAGCTTTAATGTACAAAAAGGAGAATTTGTTGGAATAATGGGAGCAAGCGGATCTCGGAAAAACAACACTATTAAATTGTATTTCAACAATAGACAGAGTTACAGCAGGAAAAATAATAGTTAAAGGGCAGGATATTACAAAATTAAAAGGCAATAAGTTAAATAAATTTAGAAGAGAAGAATTAGGATTTATCTTTCAAGATTTTAACTTATTAGACACTTTAACAGCTTATGAAAATATAGCTTTAGCACTAACAATTCAAAAAGTAAATGCACATGAAATTAATAGAAGAGTTAAAGAAGTTGCACAAAAATTAAATATAACAGAAATATTAAACAAATATCCATATCAAATATCTGGAGGGCAAAAACAAAGAGTAGCATCAGCAAGAGCGATTATTACAAATCCTGAGTTAGTATTAGCAGATGAACCAACAGGAGCTTTAGATTCAAAATCAGCAAAACAATTATTGGAAAGTTTTGAAGCATTAAATCAAAAATTAAATGCAACAATTTTAATGGTTACACACGATTCTTTTACAGCAAGTTATGCAAATAGAATTTTATTTATAAAGGATGGGAAAATCTTTAATGAATTAACAAAAGGAAATGACACAAGAAAACAATTCTTTGAAAAAATAATAGAAGTTCAGACTTTACTTGGAGGTGAGCTTGGAGATGTTATTTAAACTATCATTTAAAAATATGAAAAAAAGTTTTAAAGACTATAGCATATATTTTATAACATTAGTTTTAGGAGTAGCAATATTTTATATGTTTAACTCTTTAGATAGTCAACAAGCCATGTTACAAGTATCACAATCTCAAAGAGATATTATAACAATAATGATTAGAATGTTAGAATTTGTATCAGTATTTGTTGCAGTAATATTAGGACTTTTAATAGTATATGCAAATAATTTCTTAATAAATCGAAGAAAAAAAGAGTTTGGAATATATATGACACTTGGAATGGGAAAAAGACAAATATCAAAAATAATTTTATTTGAAACAATATTAGTAGGAATATTATCACTAATAGCAGGACTTGTAATCGGAATATTTGCATCACAATTCATGTCAGTATTAGTTGCAAAATTATTTGAAGCCAATATGACAAAATTTGAATTTGCATTTTCAAAAGGTGCATGTATAAAAACTTGTATATATTTTGCAGTAATGTATCTTGCAGTAATGTTTTTTAACACAATCACAATTTCAAGATATAAATTAATAAATTTACTTACAGCAATTAAGAAAAACGAAACTATTAAATTAAAAAATCCAATTATTTCAATATTAGTATTTTTGATGTCAGCAGGAATATTAGCATATAGCTATTGGAAAGTAACAGCAGGGGTACAAGCACTTGATACAGCCGATAAAATATTGCCACCAATATTAATGGGAATAGTTGGAACAATTGGAGTATTTTGGTCTTTATCAGGGTTTATATTAAGATTAGTACAATCAATGAAAAAAACGTATTTAAAAGGAACGAACATGTTTGTGCTAAGACAATTAAACAATAAAATTAATACAACTGTAGTTAGTATGAGTGTAATATGTTTAATGCTATTTATGACAATTTCAGTATTATCATCTAGTTTATCTTTAAGAAACACAATGCAACAAGATTTAAAAGAAATGACACCAGTAGATATTAATTTATACAAAACAGCAAATTTACCAGAAAAAGCAACAATATATGGAATAGAAAAAATTTATACAAAAGAGGCTAGAGAGGATTCTACAAGAACAATAGAACATACATTAATACAAAATGGATTTGATATGAATCTATTAAAAGATGTAGTAGAAATACCAATATATGCAGATAATAGCATAACTTGGGGAACATTTTTTAAAAATAATATTGATGAGGTAAAAGCCACATATCCTATGTTAAGATATGAAACAGCAGAACAATTTGTAAAAGTTTCAGACTACAATAAAATAGCAAGATTATATGGACAAGAAGAATATGAATTAAAAGATAATGAATATATAGTTCTTTGTGATTTTGATGTTATAAAAAATTTGAGAAATATGGTATTAAAAAATGAAAATACACTTGTAATAAATGGAAAAGAATATGTTTCTAAATATAATGAATGTAAGTCTGGATATATTATGATGTCAACAAGCCATATAAATACAGGAATTATATTAGTACCAGATAGCTGTAATTTAAAAGAAGAACAAAAAGAACAAACATTGTTAGTAGCAAATTACAACGCAAATACAGATGAAGAAAAAGAAAAAATAGAAGCAATTTTTACAAGTAGTAATTCAGGACTTATACAAAATTTAGCAGATAATGGACTTGAAATAGATGGAATGACAAAAATTGCTATTATAGAATCAAGTGTAGGAATAGCAACATTGGTAGTGTTTATAGCAATTTACTTAGGTATAATATTTTTAATTGCAAGTTCAGCTATTTTAGCACTAAAACAATTAACAGAAAGTTCAGATAATAGGCAAAGATATATTATTTTAAGAAAAATAGGCTGTGATGAAAAAATGATAAATCAAGCACTATTTAGACAAATAGGAATATTTTTCATATTACCACTTATTTTAGCAATTATACATTCTATATTTGGAATACAATTTGCACTTTCAATGATGTCAGGTTTAGCAAGTACGGAACAATTATTACCATCAGTAGTTGCAACAGTATTAATTATAGGAGTAATTTATGGAATGTACTTCTTGGCTACATATTGGGGTAGTAAAAATATTATAAAAGAAGAACAGTAAAAAAATAGTTATAAAGTCACTTACTTGTCATTTTAATATAGTATAATTAACATTAGATATAGTAATAAATGCAGTAGGAATCGAAAGAAAGAGGTGGTAATGATGAAAATATTAAAAAGAATAATTTTTATAGTAGTATTAATTTCGATGAGTATAGCACTACTATTTGTAGGTAATGGATATGATATGTATAAACAAGCAATTGAACAAATAAGTGTAGAAGATAAAATTGCAGAAATTAAAGACAAAGAAAATTATACAAACTTTTCAGAATTACCACAAATGTATAAAAATGCAGTAATAGCTGTTGAGGATCACAGATTCTATAAGCATAATGGAATTGATATAATAGCAATAGGGAGATCAGCTTTTAATGATATAAAAGCAATGAGTTTTGTTGAAGGAGGAAGTACAATAACTCAACAACTAGCCAAAAACATCTATTTTACGCAAGAAAAGAAAATAGAGAGAAAAATTGCTGAAGTATTTATGGCATTTGAAATAGAAAAGAATTGTGATAAAGATGAGATATTAGAGTTATATTTGAATACAAGTTATTTTGGAGATGGCTATTATACACCAAAAGAAGCATGTAGAGGATATTTCAATAAAGAGTTAAATGAAATGACTGACTACGAATGTATTTTATTAGCAGGTATTCCAAATGCTCCATCTGTATATGCACCTACTAAAAATCCAGAACTTGCAAAGCAAAGACAAAAACAGGTTATGAAGAAAATGATTGAATATGGATATTTGACAGAGGAAGAAGCAGATAATATATTAAAATAACAGTAAAACAAGTGCTAGTTGTAGTTAAGCAATTAGCACAAACATCCCCTTTTATTTTTAAGAGTTGCTAGAAATAGTAGCTCTTATGTTGTTTTTTCTTGAAAATTATGGAAAATGGTTGTATAATAAAGAATGTAGGGAGAAGTAAAATGTTAGAAGAAAATATAGAAAAATTGAATCTAAAAAAAGATATAGAAGAAATATTAAAAGAAAATAATATATTAAAAATAAAGCAATTAGTAAATAAAACAAAAACTAATCTTAAAACAATTGGTTTATTAGGTTATCAAATATCTGAAATAGAAATAAAACTACAGCTCGTAGGTTATGACTTAAAAGGAAATCATTAAATGAAAAGAATGGAGTAAAAGATATGGAAGAAAAATATATATTTTTAATTTTAGGAGTAATATTAGGTGCAGCTATAATGTTATATTTCTTTTGCAATAGAGAAGAAAAAATAGAGAGAACAATTATTAGAAATCAAAAGGTATTTTCAACAAAAAAGCTCGATTTAACAATGCAAAATGTTGTAGAGCGAATTGATTATAAAATAAAAGAAGTTAAAAGAGAATTAACTGAAGATGAGAAAAACGAAATTATTATCCAATGTTATAAGGAAAAATTTATAATATAAAAAAATAATAAGGAGAAAACTTCTTATTATTTTTATTTCATAATGGCAAAAATTATTTTTTCGGTTTTTCATAATGCATAAAATCATTTAAATCACAACCAATAACAAAACATAATTTTGATAAAACATCTTTATCATATCTTACAATAGTTCCATCATAATATCTTCTTATGACTTGATGATGTAATCCAGTTTTTTTAACAATTTGATTTACAGAAATATTTTTTCTATCCATAATTGACTTTATATCAAATTTTATATTTCCATAATCTTTATATACAAAGATACTATCATTCATCTTACTCACCTCTACAACATTGTAGCATTCAAACGGAATATTTAAGAGCCGTTTATTTATTCGGAATATATATTCAAAACTTGATTTGTATGTTATAATAAGAATACTTGCTATAAAAAATATAAGAGATAAGTCCCAATTATCTCTTATGTCTGTCTATTCGTCTTATATCAACAGGTAAACGATTTATCAATAATTCGTGTGGCTCAATTTTAAAAATATTGGCGATATGGTCTATATAATCACTTGATATATTTCTTTTTTCGTTTTCCATTTCGGAAACATAGCCTGAACTTGTACCCAACAATTCAGCAAAATATTCTTGTGACCAACCTTTTTTTACTCTAAAATAGACTATATTATTTGCTATTATTTTTCTTGTCTTTGTAACAATCTTTGCCACCTCCTTTTGATTTTGACATACTACTATTGTATTATGTTCAATAAAGTTTTAACATATAACTAAATCGGAAGTTTAGATGAAATAAAAATATAGCAAGCTAATTTTTATAGGAAGGAGGTATTTTTGTGTGGTATTGCATTTTAGGAATATTCTTACTCATTTTAATTACTGGAATTTATATGTTAATTTCTCAAAAAAACAAGTATTTGCAAGAAAAATTGGAAAATCAAAATACACTTAAAGAGATTATGGATAGATATTCTTTTTGTTTGAAAGAAAATATAGAACTAAAGAAATTAGTAGATTTATATGAAAATGAAAAATATTCTAAAATTGACACTTTTAGTGTTTGCGGTGGAGAAATAAAAAAAGATCCAATATATAAAGGAAAGAAAGCTCTAATAGGGGATTACTTATCTTCATCTTACACCAATACAGAAAAAGTATTAAGAAGCTTAGGATTTAGTGTTGAGATTGTACCCACTGTTAATGATATTGTAGAAAAGATTAAATACGGAGAGCATTACGATATTATTTTTTCGAATAATATTTATCAACATGGGACTGGAGAAGAATGCTTAAAAAAATTAAAGAATCTAAAAAATTTTTCTACACCAGTTATTATACATACAGTTAGTAAAGATAAAAGAGATTTCTTCATAAATACAGTTGGATTTAATGAATACATTGTTAAACCAGTTACTCAAGATGGCGTCAAAGAAGTCTTAAAGAAAGTATTATCATAAAAAAGTATTAGAATTAGTGATAATGAAATTTTAGAAAGGATGATATAGATGCAATTTGAGAGAAAAAGAGAGATTATGGATAATTTATTGCTATTTGTACAAAAAGAAAGATTTATTATGTATTTTGGATTAGATAAAACAAAGGAAAAAAGAAAAAAATTTGTGAAATGTCTAAAATTTATAATTGTACAGCATCAGCCGTTAGAGAATCGGTTATGTCTATTAGAAATTTGTTGATGAGAATGCCAAATGAAAAAATAGAAATGTTGCAAAAGATAATGGAAGAGTAAACATCTTCCATTTTTTTCAGCGGATACAAAAAAGCTTCAAAGTGCTAGAGCCACAACATAAAGAAAATTTACTATGTGCCTATTCCATTTTGATAAAATATGAGTTATAATATAAATGTATTCAAAATTAGTAACTATAAAGAAAAAACTTTATAGTTATACCTGATTATCAGGGTAAAGCTGATTATATCAGCAGGACTTTGCAATTTTAGCAAAGGTAAAGTAAGTAGCACTTTAAAATATGCCACTTATAGTTAAAGCACAGCTATAGGGGGAATTGTGCTTAAAATTAAATAAACAAAAAAAACAAGTAAAATTTGAAAGAATTAGACTTGTTATTTTTTTGTGTAAAAATAAGGAAGGAGGATAGATTATTTGTTTTTGAATACAAAAAAATAAAGTTTATAAGAGATTGGAGGAAATGTAAATGAAAACATTTAACTATGAATCGAATTGTGTAAAGTACAAAAATTGTTTCTTTGATTTAGGAGAATATGAAAAAGGCAAATTAAGTTTAGCTATTTATGGCTATGTAGAAAATGATACAAATTTATCTCATATTTCAAATGTAACAGTCAATGTAGAAGAAAAATTGGAAGAAAATCAAGTTGTTATAGATAATTATGCTAATAGCAATTTGATAAGTTTTTTACTAGATTTAGGAATTGTAAAAAACATTCCTAAAAAAGTAACAGTAAAGTTTTTGAGACTTCCTGTAGTTGAACTAGATTTAGAAAAATTATATGAGTATTCATACGATCAGGAGGTGTTAAAATATGCTAGTTAGTAAGTCTTGGTGTGAAGAAACAGCAAAAGATATTATATGGGAATTTGAAAATTTATTATGCAATAATGATGTAAAAATCAATAATATGAACCCAGAAGAAAATGAATTTGAAAGTGAAGATTCCTATATTAATAAAAAAGATTACGAAAATTTAAAAGAAAAAGTAACAGAGCAGTTGATAGAATTAGTAGATTATGCGGAAGAACAAATAGAAGATATTGCTGCTTAAATGGAAGGAGAAAAAAATAATATGAATATACAAGATTTAGTCAGAGAAAGAGTAATTGGAAATATAAAGACAGGAAAGAAAAATGAGAAAGGAATACCAGAAAAATTAGCATATTTTCATGTTGAAGAGGATAAAGGTACAAGTTATGACATGGTAGAAATCTTTAAACAATTATATCCAGGACAACCAACGAAATTAAAAATAAGATTTACATCTGAAAATCCATTTAATTTTAAATTTAAAAGATATGTGAATGGTAAAGCTGTATGTATAGGAAATGGAACAAAGGCAATAACTGTTGGAAAAGATTCTAAAAATAATAATACACAAATAGAAGTAGAATGTAATGAAGAATGTAGCCATAGACAAAGTGGTAAATGTAAGTTAAAAGGTACATTAAAATTTGCATTAGATGGAATAGAAGCAGGAGGAGTATGGAATCTAAGTACAAGTGGAGGAATTTCACTATCTAATATTGCATCTGAAATTGTTAAATATAAAAGAGCTGGAATGAGTATAGTAGGCGTTCCATTTGAATTAACACTTACAGAACAACAAAGTCTTGCATATGGTACTTATTATAGTATAGATTTACATAGAACAGATATAAAACCTCAATTAGTAACAGATGCACTTCCAAAATTAGCTGAAGCCAAAGAAGAAAATAAACAATTAGCAGATAAAACAACAATAAAGGAAAAAGACAAAAAAGAAACTTCAAAAGTAGAAAAAGCAGAACAAATACAACCAGTTAAAGAAGAAAAAGAAAATGCTAAAATAGAAGAAACAAAAAAAGATAGTTTCTCAAATCGTATGACAACAAAGAAATTTATGCCAACTTTAGTTAAAGGAAATAAATTTGATAAAATTATATTTCAAGATATGAATAATCAAGATATAGAGTATATATTACATCCACGAGCTGATCAAGATATATTAAAATATGGAGTTGGAACTATAATTGAAGTAGAAAGTGCAAAAGTTGAAGAAAATATGAATATCCTTTGTAAATATAAAATTATACAAATTATAAATCCAGATGGAACAGTAACAGAATTTAATGATGAAGAATTAAAAAAAGCAGTTTAATTAGGACTTAAACAGCTTTATTTTTTTATATTAATATGAAAGGAAATTTTTAAAATGTTTAAGATAATAAAAAAATCCCTAATAATATTACTACTTATAACTATTAAAGTTATAGTTTATATTGCTAAAATTATACACAATTTTTATAAGGAAAACAAGAGCAAAATAGAAAAATATTCAAAAAGTTTTTACTATGTTTTAAAAGAAGAATTAACTAAATAAAGGATAAAACATATGAGAAATAAATATAACTATGGCGAATTAGTTAAAATAAGTGGTATGGGAAAAAATTTTGGAGAGGTAAAAAATAGATTAGGCTTTATTATTAGAAAAGATGATTTTTACGAAGATTATTATGTAGAGCTAGTATTTGGAGAAAAAGATTGGTTTAATGAAGAGTCAATAGAAAGAGTTCTAGGGGAAAAAAGAAACAAAACAGAAAAATATCAAGTAAGATTTTGCACGACAAAACAAGGTTATGAACTAATACAAGCAAAACTTAAAGAAAAAGAGCCAATTAGCAATAATAAATTCAAAAAACTAGATATCTACAGAAAATTTCAAAGAGATGGTAAAGATTATATAATCATAGGATGGAAGTCAGTATTCTGGCCTGTAAGCAATAAAAGTATAAGAACATTAGAAATAGCAATGAAAGAATTTAAAGACTTAAATATACCATTTCAATATGTTTTGTTAAATGAAGATAGATTAACAGATATAAGAACAATGGAATTTTGTGAAAATGATAATAATGTAGAGGTTTTTTCTATAGAAAGAAAAATTAAAATTAAAAGTTTAAAGTAATCTACAAATTTGTAGGGAAAGGATAAAAGATGATAGCAATAAAAATATTAAATGTTATGACTAAAATTGGTCCAATAATTAAAGATAAAACCAATGAAGAAAAAGGATTTGATTATGCATCAATTGCGAGTATTATAATTAGAGCAAGAGAAGCAATGATAGAAGAAAAGGTTATTATGATACCATTAAAGCTAAATCAAGTTGTACAAAAAGGAAATGATGTAATAATAGACATGGTATATAGATTTTATGATGCAGAACCAAATGAAGATGGAAAATGTGATTATATGGATGTAAATATACCAGGAGAAGGAGCAGACAAAGAAGGTTGGGCTGTATATAAGGCACTAAGTGGTGCTTATAAGTATGCTATAACACAAACATTTGCAATTCCAACGATAGATGATGCTGAAAAAGACAAATACACAACAAATAATGAAGAAAGCAATAACAATGATACTGTTACTGAAAATGTAGATGCTGAAGAAAGTTTAGATGAAAATAGTATAGATAAAATATTAGGTGATCCAGATATTAACGATTTTGATAATATATTTTCATTAGGTGAAAAAGCTGGATAGAAAGGTTTGAAAAAATGTATATAAAAAGTATTAATAATGTAGTTGGGTACAAAGATTTGCCAGATGGATTTAATATTGAATTTAACGAAAATAAAACATATATTGTAGGAGCAAATTTCCAAAGGAAAACAACAGTTGGAAGTCTTTTTAATTGGTGTCTAACAGGTACTAGTTTAAATGGAAAAGAAAAAGAACAAGTTGCCAATGATACTAAAAGAGTAAGCAATGTTATCGTTGATATAACTTTTGTAGACAATTTTGGTATAGAACATAGACTTATTAGAGATAAAGGTAAAGAAATACACTTAACTTTAGATGGCAAAGAAATAAAACAAGAAAATTTAGCTCAATTCTATAAAAATAAAGATATATTTTTAGTAGCACATAATCCGTATTATTTTTGGACTTTAGAACCAAAAGAACAAAAGGATTTGGTTAGAAATATATTACCTATTATTGACTCCGAAGAAACATTTGAATTACTAAATGAATATGAGCAACAGGTAATAAAAGAACCAATAGAAAATTTAAGTAGTTATACAGATGCTCGAAATGCTGATATAGATAGATTAGGAAAAGAATACAATAAAAATATCGGAAAGATTGAGACATTGAGAAGTATAGCATTAGAGCAAGAAGGATGTTTATTGGAATTTACAAGAGAACAGGAGTTAAAAGATTTACAAGAAAAATATGAAAGTATATCAATGAATTTCGATAATTCTAATTTGGAAGATTTAAAGAGAAACATAGAGGGAATAAATAGAAGGCTACAAGAGATTATTAAAGAAGATTTAGAAAAAATTTCAGAACAATATAATAGAGAAAACAAAAAGCTAAAACAAGTTGAAAATGAGCATCCAATATGTCCATCTTGTAGACAAGAAATAAAAGATAATGAAGCAGGAGAGCATTTAAAACAATTTTTTCAAAAGGAAATGAATAGATTCCAAGAAAAAGCAAATGAATTAAAGGAAACTGCAAAAAAATTAGCTGAAGAAAAGAAAGAAAAACAAGCTCTTTATGAAAAATTAAGTACTTATGATATGAAAGAATTACAGACAGAAAGAGATAATATAAAAGAAAAAATAGATAATTTGCTAAAAGAAAAAAATGATATTTTATTTCATAATCAAGAAGTTCAAATAAAAAGTAAAAGAGTACAAGAGGCAAAAGAAGTACTAAATATTTGTGAAAAAGCACAAAAAGAAATACTAGAAAAATTGGAACTTAATAAAATGCAAAAGAAAATTGCTAATAAATTAAAAATATTAGTAATTGAAGCACAAAAAGAACGAATTAAGAAGTATTTAAATAAGGTTGATATTGAATTTAGTAAAGTAGTAAAAACAACAGGAGAGATAGTGGAGTGCTGTAATATACAATATGAGGGAAGAGATTATAAAAAACTATCCAAATCGCAACAAGCAAGAGCTTGTTTAGAAATATCGAATGTATTTAATAATATTTCTGGTATAAATGCTCCAATATTCTTTGATGATGCGGAATCCACTACAGATATTCAAGAAATACCAAATACTCAATTAATAATATCATTAGTAATCAAATATAACAAATTAGAAATTTTATATGATTATGAAGATGTGTTAGACAGAAGAGAAAAATCAATAAAAAAGGAAATTGAAGAACAAGGTTGCTATGAAATACCATTAGCAGCATAAATTTTAAAGTTATCAATAAGATAGCTTTTTATTTTTGAGGAGGAATTTATAAAATGAATGAATATGAAAATGTAATAATTATAAAAACAGATTTAAGCAAAGAGGAAACTTCCAAAGTTATCTTAAAAATAGAAAATAATATAAGAAATTTTGCTGAAATAACTAAAAAAGATGATTTAGGAATAAAGAAATTAGCTTATGAAATAAGGAAAAATAATGAAGGACATTATTTAGTGTATCAATTTCAAGTGGAAGAAAAGATGAGAGAATTTGCAATAAGAGAAATTGAACGATTTTATAAGATAACTGATGAAGTAATTAAATTTTTAATAATAAAATTATAAAGAAAAGAGGATAACATGGTAATTTACATAGTATATCAAAAATTTTATGCTGATTTTGAAAATGGTGAAGATGATGCATTATTTATAGAATGTGGATATAAGAATAAGAGAAAAGCAGTTAAAAAAGCAAAAGAACTAATGAACCAAGCAAAATCAAGTCATTTATATATTGATGAAGATATAAGAAACAAAAGAAATCCATTTAAAAATAACAATTGGGTTGATTTGTATAAGGAAGAAACAGAGCAAGAAGAAAGAATTGGCAGCATAGTAATGGAAGAAATAAAATTAATAGCATAGGAGAAAATAGATATGGATGAAATATTAATGTTTATAGGAATAAGCAAGAGTAAAAAAGAAGTTAGACTTTTAGATGAAAGGTTAAAAAGTAAAGTGTTTAAGTATAAAAATAAGAAAGACTTAGAAGATAAGTTAATAAAATTTGTAAAGCAAGATTTAGATAGAAACAAGGAGGAATTAGATAATGAATAAAGTATGTTTAATAGGAAGACTAACAAAAGATCCAGAAACTAGATATACACAAACTAACAACACGATAGTTGTTAATTTTAGTTTGGCAGTAAATAGAAGATTCGTAAGAGAAAATGAAGAAAGACAAGCTGATTTTATTCCAATTATAGCTTGGGCTAAAACAGGAGAATTTTGTAGTAAATATTTTAAGAAAGGCCAACAGGTTGGAATTGTTGGAAGGATACAAACTAGGAATTGGGATGATGAGCAAGGACAAAAACATTATGCTACTGAAGTAATAGCAGAAGAAGTATATTTTGCAGATAGCAAAAAAGAGGATGCTTTTAGTCAATATGGTGATGTGTTTGCAAACAACAACAATACAAGTTCAGACTTTGAAATAACAAGCAGTGATGACTTGCCATTTTGAGGTAAAAAATAATTGAATATTAAATATAAAAGTGGATTGAAATATATCCACTTTTATTATTGGAAAGGAATTTTAAATGGATAATAAATATGAAGTGTTTATAAAATTATTAAATTTCAATAAAGATAAATATTCACCAGAAAAAGTTTTCAAGGATTTTGTATCTTTATTTGCAATAACTTTAAGTAATAAAGTATCTTATAGTCAAAAAAATAGCAATATGTATGAAAAGATATTTCAAAATTATGAAAAAGAAGAACAATCTAATTTTTATGCATTATCAATAGAACTAACTAGATTATTTTGTCATGAAAAAGATCCTTATGACATATTGGGAGAAATATATCAAAAAATTACTAATCAGAGTTATTTGAAATTAATTAATAATAATCCAATACAAGAAGTAGGAAAAAAGTTACAAGGTGTTATTAATATAAACAAAAAAGCTAATAATGGGAAAATGATAGAAATGAATTGCGGAAGTGGTGCAATGATACTTGCTTATGCTAGTACATTAAAAATGTTTAAATTAGATTACAAATTTGATTTAGAAGTAACAGCCATTGATACAGATATAATCAATGTTTTTATGACTTATATTCAATTATATTTTTTTGAAATAGGAGCAGTAGTAATATTAGTAGATGAAAAAGCAAATAAAGAATTAATGAGATTATATACGCCATTTTATGAAGATGATATGGAAAATTTAATGGCTGCATAGAGAGGAGAAAATAAAATTGATAGAAAAGATTCAAGAATTAGAAAGTGAAATAAATGAAAAATTAAAATCTAATAATGTTGTAGTAAGGATTCTAGGAAATGAAGATAAAAATAAAGGTAGCATTATAATATTAAAAGATAAAAAAATAAATAGATGTTTTGAAATAGAAATCATTTCGTGCTGTCAAATAAATATTATCGAAAATAGTAAAAAAATTGAAACTGGACTATTTATAGAAGATTTGGAAAACTGGATTTATAATTTATACAATCCTATAGAATATTTATATGAATTTGTTGGTGGTAAATTAAACAATAGGATATTGACAAGAGAAGAAATAAATGAAATATCTAATGAATTGACTAAAGACTATAGTGAGGAAAGAAAAAAGGGAATAGCAGTACATAGAAAAGAATTAGATAATCAGCCAACGGTAGAAGGATACTTAGGACCAATGTATAACGGAATTGACTATGGAAAAATTATTTTAAGGTATGAAACACAAGAAGTATATGATATGCTATCAGATTAAACAAAAGAGAGGAGAATACATATGCAAAATAATAATGTGTATGAGTATATAAATATAACTAATGTCGTGAATCAATTACACCTCAAGAAAACATGTACGAAAGGATGGAATATTTATGCTATTTGTCCGTTCTGCCAAAGTTCAAAAGAAAAAAATGGTTACTTAAAAATTAATACTATAAAAAATGTATATATGTGTGAAAAGTGTGGATTAAGTGGTAGTTCAATAGATTTATATGCAAATTTGAAATATATTTCTACAAAAGAAGCTTTTAAAAGATTACTAAAAGAAACACCAGTATTAGATAATATACCATATACCTATAATAATCCTGTAAAAGATGAATACTACAGAGATATAGTTTATAGAAATTTTTTGGAAATGCAAAATTTGAATGATTTACATTATAAAAAGTTAAAAGAAATGAATTTTACAGATGATTATATTAAGGAAAATCAATTTAAAAGTATAGAAAATAATAACAATAAGAAAAAAGAAATATGTATGAAATTACAAGAACAAGGTTTAAAGTTAGATGGTATTCCTGGATTTTTCCAGGATACCGATTTCAAATGGACATATAAATCGCACAAAGGAATATTCATTCCAGTTACTCTGAATAATAAAATTCAAGGTTTAAGAATCTTATTAGATAATGAATATAGGCTAGATACAGAAAATATATGGTTTAGTAGCAATAATGAATATAATGGAACAAAAGCAAGTAATTGGCCTATGATATTAAAAGATAATACAGTTAATTGGATTGATATGTATAATTCAGATAATAGTACAAGTATTATTATTGCTACAGAAATGATATTAGCACATAAGCTATTTAATAATACAAATAAAACAGTTATAGGTATTCCTAATAATATTGATAAAGATTTAATATTGAGTATTGTTCAAAGAATGAATGCATCAGAAGTATTTTTATATGCAGACAAATATACAATTTTACATACAAGTACTTTAATGTATGAAAATACTGTAAAGTCATTAGAAAGACAAAATATAAAAGTTGAATTTAGAGTGGCATTAAATGAAAATGATATTGGTAGTGAATTAAAAGAAAACGAAAAGAATATAAAAATAGCTTAAAGGGGGAATTGCTTATTGAAAAGAAGACAAGAAATAGAAGTATCAAATAAGTTAATAAAAAGTTTAATAGAGAGAGGCTTTTTAGTTCATAAGTATTATGCTAGGACAACCAAAAGTGTATATCTAAAACTAGATTATGGAGCATGTTGTGGAATAAGAATTAGTGATCACAGAGGAAAGAAAAAATACAAATATAAGTTTAACCTTATAAAACAATATGAAGGGTCAAAAACAGTGCTTGATAAAGGATTCATTAGATTATTTTACAATTATAATAATACTGAAGAACTAATAACTGATATTCAAAATGAAAAGAAAATTAAAATTAATAAATATGGCTTGGAAAATTATAAAAAATATATGAAACTAAATTCACAAGATAATTTATACAAGTCATTTAAAAAAGTTGCATAAAAGATGGGATGTTATCTCATCTTTTATTTTAATTGTGAAAAATAGGAAAGGATAATAATATATGAAAATAAAATATGATTATTTATATGCAGTAGAATATAGCAAACCGGATTTGATGGATGAATCTGGATATAAGTATGTTATTCCCGGTTTATATACTGCTTATAGAACGGATAAGGGATTTGAACATTTTAAAGAAATATATAATTTAAAAGTAAAAAGAATAGAAGTACAAAAGTATCGTGATACATCAGATACAATAAAATTAATATATTTTGAACCAATAATAATAGATGAGCCACTGACATTTTGGAAAAAAGAAGAAATAAAAAGAGGTATGAAGCATTTTATAGGATTAAGTAATGGAAGTTATGTAGATTGCTACTATAAGCATTATAAAGATCATGTACTTGTAATGAGACCTAATCCTAATGCAAAAGAAGTATATAAACCGTACAACTACTTTGCAATGGGAGAAGAATGGGGTTAAATTTATAAAGATAGGAGATAAAAATGAATTTAGAAAAAATTGAAAAAATAGAATATAAAGCATATGAAAAGCTAATAAATATTGAACTATTTAATGAAATTATTGCATTTATATCTAATACGCGAACAGGAAAAGGAACAAATAATATTTTATATGAAATAGAAAATAAATGTATTTGGAACAAAAGAGTTAGTTGTCAAAATTTTCAAGAGAAATATAAGTTTCAATACTTTGGAGAACTATTAGAAAGATATGAAGAAAGAATGGAAAACAATATTGAAAATATCAGAGCTATAGTTTTAGCCTTAGGATATGGTAAGAATATTATAGAAAATAGTATGATAATGGGAACACAACTAATAGACTTTCTTAACAGGATAAAAAGTGTAGCTGAAAAAGACATATATATTAAAGGTGCTTTGTATTTATATGATAGCAAAAAATATGATAAATATGGAGAGGATTTGTTTAATAGAGATTATTCAAATACAGAAGAAATAATTTTTGTGTTATCGATCTTTTCTGATAGAGTTAATGAATTTTTTGATCATAAGAAAGAACAAATAATAAGATTATTAGCAAAAGATAGAAATATGGAAGTAATAGGAAATATAGGAATATTATCATGGTTAGTGAAAAATATATATCCATTAATATACAAGGACAGAAAAAAAGACATATCAATATTAAAAGCACTAATCAAATTACCTACAGGATTTCAAAAAGAAGATACTACTACATATAAAGAACTATTAAATAATGGATATAGTGAAGAGGATATAGCATATCTAAACTATTTTATGCTGTATTATCATCCTGTTCCAAAAACTGTCAAATTAGGATATTCAATAGTTGAAGAAAAAATAGCAATCAATCTATGTAAAGTATATATAAACAATGAGAAATCGTACGAAAATAATGTATATAATTTTATTCGAGGGATATTGTGTAGATACGATAAATTTGATATTAAATGTTATGGATATTCAGGAATAAAAGATGCCATAAAATATGAGATAAATGTAACAAATCCTATAACATTTACAGAATTGTATCAAGAATTAGGTGAAAACTTATATTCTTTTGATATTTTAGATGAAAAATGGGATATTGTATCAAAAAAAATGGAAGAAGATAAATATGAAGAGATACTAGATAAATTCCTACTAAATTGTAAAAATGAAAAAGATAGACTACTAAATAGCATAAAAAAATATAATGAATTGACAGGAAAAAATTATGTTGAATCTTTTTTAAATCGTAGCTATTATAGACAAATTGTATTTGATTTTTTAGTAGATAACAATGTAATTTTATTAAAAGATTTTTTTGAAAATATTTTGAAAAATGGTAAACAAAACGAAGAAAATTATTTAAAATCATACATAAAAGGAGTAAAAAATAAGAAATCATTTGAATTTTTAAAATATTTATTAAGAATAAATAAATATAATATAAATGAAATTAGTGATATTGGGTTTGATTTTGAAGAATTATTAAATTATTATGGCTATTCGTATTCTTCATATACACTAAATTTGAAAAAGAAATTTTTAAACATAAAAGAGCAAAAAATTTTATTTAATTGCTTAGAGAAATTTATATTTTATTATAGACCAAAAAAGTATTTGAAGTTTTTAGAAGCAGCATTAAAATATGATAAAATAGATGAATTTTTTAAAAAGTCAGAATTGAGAAATATATATTTATTACTTTGTGAACTAGAACCTAAAACTTATAATTGTGAATGGCTACAAAAGAAATTTTTGACTACTGAAGAACTAGAAGAAATTAGAGAAAAAGAGAAGAGAAAAAAACAATTAGAAAAAGAAAAGGAACTATTAGAGGCAAAGAAAAGTGTTATGGAAGGATTTAAGCAGGAAGAAATAGACACATTAGAAAAGTTATACAAATTTTGTGATAAATTTGAATATTCAACAACAAAATTTCAGTTTTGTGCGGATATAGTAAAAGAATATCTACTGAAAAACATTTCCAAATTTATTACAAATAATAACAATACAATGCAACTTATGGATATATTAGAAATTTTAATAGATAAGGAAAAAATATCAACAGTAGAGTTTACAAGAATAATGTATGAATATATAAAAAAGGGGGTTCAAAAGGATGAATACATTAATACAACATGCTAAATTAGCAATTCGAATGAATAACAATGGCATAAATAGAGAATTTATCAAAAAATTTCCAATAGAAGAAATTATAGATTGCTGTAATAGAATAGAACAAAATAAAATTTTAAATGATGAATATAAAGATAATGAAGTAATACAAGAAGAAATAATAAAAGATGAGAAATTTATACATTATCTTAATATAGCATATAAAAAAGACCTAGATATGGTGGGGTTTGAAGAATTATTAATAGCAATAAAGCAGCATAATGAAAAGATGACAGACTATTCAATAAAAGATATACTTAATGTATTATATAATAAAGAATTGTTTTATAAATCATATTATGATTACTTGAAATACTTTAGAAATGAGAGCATTTCATTAAAAAAAAGAATTACAAATAATCTAAATCATTTTCATTGTCAAAGTGATATAGAATTTAATGAATTATCAGAGAATGAAAGAAAATTAGTTACTTTATTAGATTTAGATGATAAAAATTTAATACCTACAAATGTAATAAAAGAAATCTATGAATTGTTATCAAATAATGAAGAATTAAGAAACATCATAGATTTTTTAAATGCTCATAGTTTATATATTCAATTAGATGAACAAGATTATAAAGTAATAAATAATAATGCTAAAGAAATAAAAAATTATATTAAATCTATTACTGATAAAATTAATAATGATGATATTACTTACAGAATGCTTTTAAAGTGGGTAGGCAACGGTTGTAGTGTATATGATTTAAAATCAATAGAGCAAAAAATCAGCAAGGTAGAAACAGAAAAACTAGAAAGCATCTTTAGTAACAGAAGTAGTTATATAAATTTCATATATGGTAATAAATTAAAAGAATTTCCTTTGGATAGTATTTATGGAACTAAAGAAGAATTAATAATTTATGCTATTAGTAACAATAAGAAAAATTTTCTAAAATTGATACAAAACAATATGAATGATTTTTTAAGTATTCCAAGTAATTCTATTTTATATAGTAAAAATTTTTATACAAAATATATTAATTTAAATGAACTTACATTGAAACACTTGAATAAGTTAAAACTAATGGATTATCATATAAATTATAATATAGACTACTTGAAAGAACAGTTATATACCTTTGAAGAGATAAACGCTTTATTTTCAATAGAAAAACAATATATAAAGTTATATAATGAATTATTAAGTTTACCAATAGATGATAGGTTATTGAGAATAAGGCAGTTTATAAAAAAAGATTTATTAAAACATATAACAAATGATGATAGAATAACAAAATTAGCTGATAAAATAAGAATAAAACCGTTATATACTTGGTTAGAAGATGATTTTAATAGAATAGAAGGTATAAAAGCAAGTGATATAATAGAAATACTGATTAATTATGATGCTATTGAAAAATTACTTCCAGAAATAACAAAACAAAATGAATTAACATATATATTAAGAAATATTAGTAAATTAGATGATTATAGTAATTTACAAAGTATAAAAGATAATATTGAAAATTTTGACGATTATTGGAGTAACTTAAAAGATGCTATGCAATTTAGTGAAGAATTTGTAGTAAAATATAAAGAAAATATAAAAACCTTTTTACTTAATAATGGATCGGAATTAGCATATTTATATTATTTAGAATGTGATAAAGAACACAGAGAATCCTTTAAGTTAATTATAAAAGCAGAACTAATGAATGAATTTAGAAAATTGAAATATCATACTAACGATTTGAACAAAGAAATTGATTTTGAATTAAATAATAGTCAAATAACAGAATGGACTGAAAATAATTCAAAAATTGTTAAAGACAAATATGATATTGGAGAATATGATGATTTTTATTATACTATGATTCTTGGAGAATATCCTGAAAAAACATGCTTATCTTACAGAGATGGTGGTTATAATAAATGTCTATTAGCTTGTTTTGATAGTAACAAAAAAGTTTTGTATGCTAAAATAAATAATAAAATTGTTGCGAGAGCAATGGTTAGACTAACGAAAGGAAGCTATAATAAAGAAAAAGGAAATAACAAATCTATAAATTTTATTGATGTAGAAGAAAGCACACAAGAAGAATTAGAGGACAAAAAAGAATATTTGACTTTATTTTTAGAAAAAGCATATATATCTGGAATTAATGAAGGTGAGAGAAACACAATAAAGAAATTATTTATAAAGTTGCTAAAAGAAAAAGCAAAGGCAATGAATGCACTATTAGTACTAAGCTGTAACTATAAAGAAGAAATAGATGAACAATTTATTTCTACAAGATATTATATGTATATATCTAAATCAAAAGCAGGTACACAATACTTAGATAGTTTAAGCGGACAAGCTACAATATCTGATGAAGGACAATATAAAGTTAATACATTTTTAATATGGCAACCAAAAGAAGATGGAGATTCAATATTTGAAGGTAATATATTTTAAAAAATTGTATAAGAGGTGAAGTAAAATTCATCTCTTAATTTATTTAATAATAGGAGGAATAGAAATAGATGAGTATAGAAAAAGAAAAATCAAATTATAAACAACTATTTATGGATTATTGCAAAGACAAAATAAAAAATTTAGGTAATATAACTGTAGATGAAGAAATAATGGAAGATAATTATATTAACGATACTAAAATATTGTATGTGTTACCAAATGTAAGAGGGTGTGAATATGTAAATGTACTAAGAGATGATGAAGGAGGTGCTATATGGGTAAATCCAGAAGGGAACATAGTATTAGAAGCAGGTGGTATGGCCAGTGCCAATGATGATATAGTTGAATTAAAATTCACAGCAATAGACAAGGAATATTATGAGGAAATATTAAAATATTGGTCTGAATATTATTTTGATGAAATGATGGAAAGAGAAGAAATAGATAAAGCTCAAAGAAAAAAAATAGAAAAAGAATTTAAACTACCAGAACCATTTAAATATAATGTAATAAGTAGAAATGGAGGAGCAGATGTAGAAATTTATACTCCTAATATTTCAGATTTAAGAGCAACTACAACTACTATGAAAGGTACAAAACACATACAAGAGTGGTTTGACATAGATGGATTATGGCAAGTAAATATATTAGATGATAATGGTAATTTTAAAAAATATGAATATGTAACAGGATGGCAAAATGCTATTAAAATATTAGAAAATACATTAAAAAAGCTAACAAAATAGAAAATGTATAAATTTATAAAAAGGTAGGAATAGGAATGGAAGGTATAAAGAGATTAGCTGAAATGCTAGAAGGTCAAAAAGATAAATATTTAATTATTATTGTAAATCATTTAATGCTTCAAACAGAAATGAATGAAGCATTTTTAAATGAAGAAAAGAACTTAAAAGATATGGCTACATATATTAAAGATACAGCAAAGAAACAAGCAAAAAGTGGAGTAGCTGTTATAGAAGATGCAGTAGTATTCAAATGGGCTAAAGAATATTTTATGAAATCAAATAAAGAGTTAGGAATTAAAGAAACCAGATTAGATAGGGGAAAACATGGAGATGTAAGTAAAGTTGAAACTAAAGAAAACGAGGATAACTTTGGATCTATTTTTGACATTGATGATAATAACGAAAATACTAGTGATAACAGTAAAAAAGAAGATATAGAACAAATATCATTATTTGCTGCTTAATAAGGAGGAACAAATTGTGTATGTAAAAAAAGAAATAAGAGAATTTATAGAAAAGATGCCTAAAAAAGAAAAATTAACTAGAGAGTGGAAGAAATTCATACAAGAAAGTACAATAAAGCATAATTTATTAATAGAACATGGAAAAGAAGAATATGAATGCACACATTGTGGAAAATATTCATATGGAAAACTATTAAGTGATAGAAATTACAAATATCATGATATATGCAGATTTTGCGGAAAAAAATATGAAATAAAAAGAAGTAATCTAAAAAATTACTTCTTCTTATATAATGTAGCAATAGTTGATAATATTAATAATAAATTAGTTATGAGATATTTTCAAGTATATAGATATTATAATAATAGGATTAGAAGATTCACAAATAGTATTGCAGAATTTGCTAGATATGTACCTGAATATGATATTACTTTATTAAATAACAGATGTCCAAAGGGAATAAATATATATCATGATGAAGAAATAAAAAAATGGAGAGTATTTGCAGGAGAATATTATAAGCATAAAGGATATGATGCTATCTATCTTAGAGATATAGATGAAAAGAAAAAAGGAACTATTTATCAATATATACCTTTAGGTGATGCTATCAATCATTTAGAAGATGTTAGATATAACAATTTTTATAACATATTTGAAAAGGCAAAATATGAAAGTTTTGAACTCTTACTAAAATTAAAATTATATAATTTAGCATTAAATCATGCTGAATGGTTCTTTGAAAAAGGAAGTTTTGAAAAAAGGTTTGGAGTAAAAAAGAACTTTTATGATTTTATGAAGAAACACGATATATCATATGAGGAATTATATGTATTAAAACTGATTCAAAGACCTAATATAGAAATAATAAGAAGTCTTTTAAGAATATCATTTTCTAATTTAAATGATTTAGAAAAAGCAAATAACTATATAAGTTTAGTTAAACTGGCTGAATATTCAAAAACACAAAATAATTTTTCTATTCAACTTTATTTAGATTATATAGATAATTTAATGAAAATAGGAATACCACTTACTAAAAAGAAATTATTACCAGCAAATTTTTCTGAAGCACATGATATAAGTATGAAAAAAGTTAAAATTGCTGAAAATAAGTTGTTAGATGAGAAAATAAAGCAAAGATATGAAGAATTAAAAAGGAATAACTATAAAGATAATAAGTTTTGTATTAGACCCGCAAAAACTTTAAATGATATGAAAGATGAATCAAATCAACAAAATAATTGCGTATATAGTAATTATAGTGAAAAATATGCTAATGGTATTACTGATATATATTTTTTAAGAAAGTTAAAAAATCCAGATAAATCATTAGTAACAGTTGAAGTATTTGATGGAAAAGTAAGACAAAAATATGAAAAAAGAAATACAACGATTAATAAAGAAGAAAAAGAGTTTTTGAATTTATGGGAAAAGAACATATTAAATGTAGCTTAATAAATGAAAGGAAAGTGATAATATATGGCTTATTTAAAGAAAGAATACAGAATATTAATGGAGAGAATAGATAAGGAATTAAAAATGCCACAAGGTTGGTATTTTTTTGTTAAGAAACAGAAAGAAAAACAAAACTTTATTATAAAAACAGAGGGAAAATGTACTTGTAGAAATTGTAATACAGAATTTGAAACAAATAAAAAAATTAATGAATATGATAAGTGCCCCAAATGCCATAATACTTATTTGATAAAACAAAGTAATTATAGTTTTCATATATTTGAAGATGTATTAGTTTTGCTCGATAGATTAGAAGATAAATGGGTAATACGATTGTTTGAGATATTTACTAGATATACAAAAAATGAAATATATCATTCTAAACCAGCAGAGTATGGAAGAATAGTTATTGATAAGGATATGAAAAATGTAATGGAATTTGCTAATGATAGGGCAGTAGGCACTATGTGGGGTGAACTATTTATTAATCACACAAAGACAGGAAAAAAGTGGAGATGGTATAATAAATATTATAGATCATTAGATACTTATGGAAAAGTATATGATAAAAACTTAGAAGAACTATTTGAAAATACAGAACTTAAATATTCTCAATTGTGGAAAATAGCAAAGGAAAATGATGAAATTGATATAAAATATCATTTATTAAATAATTTTCCTAGCACAGAATTATTAGCAAAAATGGGATTGTATAAATTAGCAGTTTGTTCTGGAGATTTTAATAAAGGTAAAAGTTTTAAAGAAAGATTTGGAGTAGACAAAAGCTATTACGAATTTATGAAAAAAAATAACATAGATAGAAATGAATTGAACATCTTAAAAATGTATAAAAAGCCTAATATCGAAAATATAAAAGTTTTAAGCAAATTTTATATCTCTGATTTAGAAAAAGTCAAAAAATATGTCTCAATTGAAAAGTTTGCAGAATATGCAAAAAATAAAAGAAATTTTGATATACAGATGTATATAGATTATTTGGGATTTTTAGAAAAACTAAAAATGGATTTGAAAAATAAAAAATATCTATTTCCAAAAAATCTGAAAGAGAAACATGATGAATATTCAAGACAAATACTTATAAAAAACAATGCAAAGATAAATAGAGCAATAAATAGAAGATATAAACAATTAAAGCAAAATACCTATAGTAATAAAAAATATATTGTAATGCCAGCAGAAAGTTTTATATCCTTAGAAGATGAAAGTACTCAACAAAATCATTGTGTAAGAAATTATGCTGAAAAGTATGCAAAAGGGAAATGTGATATATATTTTATGAGAGAAGTGAGTACACCAAATAAATCACTTGTAACAATAGAAGTAAAAGAAAGAAAAATAGTACAAAGTAGGACAAAGAATAATGGAAATCCTAACAATAATCAAATAAGATTTTTAAATAATTGGGAAAAAGAAGTGTTAAATAAAGCTGCATAACATAGAAAGAGGAGTTTTGATACTCCTTTTTCTATAAATATTTATATTTTTCTGATTTTTAGGTCAAATTTTCAAAAAATGATAAACATAGAAAAGTGCATCAACCCCTGTATTTTTCTATGTTTATTGCTATTTTTAAGAAATTTTTTTTTGAACTTGAAAATGCTAATATAATGATATTACAATAGTAGTATAAAAAAATAGGAGGTACAAGATTATGAAAAATGTTAATTATGCTGATATGGCTAATAATTTATTAGGAGATGAATTATATTATAAATTCATTACAGAAATTGCAAAGGAAGGAAAGGGAGAAAATTTAGTTGACTTTGGAAAAGAAGTTGTAGAAAAATGTTGTTTATTAATAGTTTCATTAGGAATGTCGAATGCAATAAAAATGGATAAAGTAAAAATTTGCTTAGGAAGAGAAGTTATAGAAATATCTTGTAAAGAGTTCGCAGCAAAATATGAAAAATATAGTAAAGAAATTGAAAAAAACATAGTTGAAACAATAGGATAGATTAATTAGATAAGCATATAAATGGGAAATAAGCTGATTTTACTTGATTAAATTGACATAATATGATATAATTAAAGAGTGTCAAACGCAATATTTTGTAGGAGAAATTTAGAATGAGTAATGAAATAACTGTAAAATTAAAATGTAGTATAAAAGAATTTTGCAATATTATCGAAAGTAAAGGGTTTGAAATAGTAGATAGATTCTTACTGGATGATACTTATTTTATACCTAAAGATATAGATATTCATAAATTAACGTCAAGAGAAATATTAAAACATTCCATTTTAATAAGAGATATTACTCAATATATGTCAGATAAACACAAAGTATTCAAAATGACCTATAAGAAAAAGAATATAGCAAGTAATGGAGATATTATTAGCCAACAGAATATTGATTGTGATATTAGTAATATAAATGATGGCAAAAAATTTTTAAATGCTATAGGGTATAAAGAAATAATGAATATTAAAGAAAACAACATTGTTTATGGAAAAGAAGGATTAAATATTGCATTAAAAGATATAGAAGATGGAGAAAAACTAATTGAAATCGAAACAGTAGAAACTAATGAAGATTTGAATACAGTAGAGAAATTAAAAGAAAAGCTAAATGAATTACAACTTCCATTGGATACTAAAGATTATTTTATAAAAAAAGCTGAAATGAAACTTAAACAAATTTCAGAGGATGGTGTATAATATGTCAAATGTCAATTTAAACTTGTACAAGATTTTTTGTAAAGTTGTCGAATCAAAAAGTTTATCTGATGCATCTGAAAAATTAGATGTGTCTGTTCCTAATATAAGTACTCAAATATCAAACTTAGAAAATCAGTTAGGACTAAAACTATTTAATAGAGAACCAAAAGGACTTAAAATAACAGAAGATGGAAAAGAATTATATGAAATAGTAAGTAAGTCAATATCTAGTTTCGATTTTGCAGAAAAGATGGCTCAAGATAAGAATAATATAGAGACTGGAAATATAACAATAGGTTGTCCATCTCATTTTACAACATATTTTTTAATGGATAAAATTGAAAAAGTAAAGAGACAGTATCCAAAAATAAATATAAAAGTAGTATGTGAAGCCGATACTAATAAAATGCTTGAATTATTACAAGAACATAAGATAGACTTTGCTATAATAGATAGTGATCTAGATAGAATTAATGTAGTTGTTGAAGAAATATTAAAAATAGAAAACATATTTGTTTCAAAAGCTCCATTAATAATTCAAGATATAAAAGAAATACAAGATTTAAATTGTATATTAAATCTTGAAAATACAAAGACAACTCAATGCTTAAAGGAAACATTAAGAGAGTATAATGTTGATATAAAAAGCAACATGATGTCTGATGCTACAGAAGTAAGAGTAGATGCAGTTAAAAGAAACATGGGAATAGCATATGTTATTAAAAAGTCAGTAAAAAGAGAATTAGAAGCTAAAGAACTGTATGAAGTAGAATTGCCAATAAAATTGCCAAGTGTAAAATTAAACTTAATATACTTAAAAGGCGAACTTTCAAAAGTGTCAAAATCATTTATTAAAAACTATTTAAGAAATAAAGAATAATAAAAATGTAAAATTATGTTAATTAAAATAAAACTATTCTTAATAAAAAAAGAATAGTTTTTTTGTGTTACTTCACATATAATGTTATTGTATAAAAATATATATGAAATGAGGATATATATATGTATAGTAAAAATAAAGTATGTTGGAAAATAACAACTAAATGTAATCAAGGATGTAAATATTGCTTTGGATTCAATAATATAGCAGATTTATCCTTTGAAGAAAATGAGAAGGTATTAAATAATCTAATTAACAATGGATTAACACATTTAACATGGACTGGTGGAGAGGCAGTATTATATCCAAGAATTAATGAATTAATGAAATTATCAAAGGAAAAAGGCATAATCAATAAACTTGTTACCAATGGTATTTTTATTGCTGAAAATGATACAGAATATGTTGAAGATATTTTAAACAACTTAGATGAAATTAATTTATCTATTGACTCTACTGATAACAATATAAATGTTTTATTAGGAAAAAAGAATAATCATTTAGAAATTATAAAAAAAGTATTAGAGAAAACTAAAAACAAAAAAATTAAAGTAGGAATAAATACTGTAATTACTAATAAAAGTATAGAGAAATTAGAAGAATTAGGAGAATTTTTAAATAATTATAAAATAGAAAAATGGAAATTTTTAAAATTTATGCCTATAAGAGAAAGAGCATTAGAAAATAAAGATTTATTTGGAGTAACTGAAGCTGAATTAGAAAGCAAAGTTAATCAACTAAGAAAGTATGAAAATATAAAAGTTGTCCAATATAAAAAACAATCTGAATTTGAAAAGAGTTTAGTAGTTCTTCCAAATGCAGATATTATCCAAACACAAAATGGAAAAGATAATTATTTAGGAAATGCATTAGAGCAAGAAGTCATCGACTTTGAAAGAATAAGTGGAAAGAATAAAATTAGGACTATAATTGCTCATAATAATGAAGAAATTAGAAATACAATAGTAGATTCAATAAAGAAATTGGGATTTGCTGATGTAGTTGCTACAGCTACAAATGGAATAGAAACATATAATAAGATTATTGACTTGAAACCTGAAATGGTATTTGCTAAATTTGAAATGGAAGACATGAATGGATTTGAGATTGTAAAGAAGTCAAAAGAAAAATTAGATAGCGATATTCCAGTATTCAATATATTTGCTGAGGAAATGCCTAAAAATGAAATTGAAAAAATTTATAATATTGCAGGTCGAAAATTTAATGCAATAATATCTGAAGAACAATATCAATTTGAAGTACCATTTATTTTGGAACAATATAAAAAATATAAAGAGTATAAAGAAAGCAAAGAACAATAAAAATAATAAAAAATCAAGAAATATTTTAAAATCTAAAAAAATATTTCTTGATTTTTTTGTATGTGTAGATAACCAACAAAGACATCTAAAAATCTTCCAGGCGATATATTTTTTCCTTGTTCAAATTGCATTACAATAGGATGATTTTGTAATATATGCCTTTTTCTATTTAATGGTTTCAATGATGTTCTAAGTGAAGAACGAATTGCTTCTTCATCCATATCTTTATGATGATATGAGAGTATTTCAAATAAAGATTTTAAATCATGTATTAAATATGTAAAATGATAACATTCGGTAATTGCTTCTATCATAAGATCAGTACAAGGAGAGTTTATAACAAATCCTAATTCTCGTAATAGTACGTTCATTTCATTTTCATCAAAATCATCATATTTATATTTTTCGTTCATTTGACTAATTGTATTATATAAATTTCGTAGTTTAACAGGTTTTTTAAAAAATTTATAGATTTTAGATACATTAACGAAAGTAACCTGTTCTTCAGCTGAGTTAGCAGTCAAAAGTATATTAGAATTATTTCCTTCATTATAAGTTATAGATAATCTATCAATTATTTCAGTTGAATTTATATCATTGAAGTGTGAATCTAAAATAAATATATTCGGTTTTATTTTCAAGTAAGTAGATAATGCTTGATCTCCGCTATTTACAGTTTTAATTTTTAAATCACGGCATTTTGATAAATACATACAATATTTATTCGCTTCTGCAACATTTTCTTCAGCGACAAGAACTTTTATCATTTACTTTAGACACCCCCAAAAAAACAAAAAATAATTAAATTCACCAATATTATATCACTAAAATTATGTAAACACAATACAAAAATGGAAAAATATTACAAAGAAATCAAATAAAGTGTCCCGTTTATCGCCGTTTTCAACATTGATTGTGGAAATCGAAATATAATGCAGCTAACTTAATCAAAGTCTGAAAAGGAGACACTACAAAAGATTTTATAGAAACAGAGGAAAATTACAAAAAATATTTTGGACTTTGATGAGTAAAAAATATCCCCCAAAAGATTAAGAAAGCTCCTTTTAGAAATTGTTAAGTCAATTTTCTTTAAGGAGTCTTTATATGTTAGAGAATTTTGCTAATGTTAGCAGCTATAATAATTTTAATAGAATAACATATTTTCTAACAAAATTATCATGTTTGTTTTCAAAAATTAGGTATGCGTGTTTTCCATGTGTACTTAATTTTTTTTTAGATACAAATGAAAGACACTGTCGTGATCCGCCGAGTTCATTTCAAAAAAAATGAAATGAATAGGAGGAAAGAGAAGTGCGATACGAAGTAGATAGCTATACTTTGGAATATGTGGAGGATGAGGATAAATATTATATATCTTTTAGAGATAGTGTAGAACAGGATTGTAGAATTGAAATTGATAAAGATATATTTGATACTTATACCAATTCTAAAAAAGCATATATAAAAATAAAAAATGAAACAAGTAGACATTTAGAACAATCAGACTTAACAGAAGAGGATATGTATAAAAGAGCATTTGAACCAGTTGAAAGTGTAGAGGAAACTGTTATAAAAAATATAGAAAAAGAAAAAGTAAATGAAGCATTGAAAGACCTGACAAGTACACAATTTAGAAGAATAGATTTACATATTGTAAATGAGATTACGATAAGAGATGTGGCTAAACTAGAAAAGGTACAAAAAAGTCAGATACAAAAAAGTCTCGAACTAGGATTAAAAAAAATAAAAAAATTTTTTGAAGAATAGGGGAGTACAAAACGGCATTTTGTGAGCAAATAAGTGAAGGGGTAAAAACTCTTTCACTTATTTCGTTTTTTGAGAGATAAATTGCACATTGAAAATTAAATAACATTCATTAAATAAATCCTTTATTAAGAGCTAGTTTTATATAGAAGCAGAACTATATAAACTTAAATATTGGATAGCAACCAATAAGGCGATAACTAATAAAGGCAAATAATAATACTCTTGTTTAGTCATAGAACGAGCGTTAAGAGCGTCCCAAGCCATGAGAACAAGTCTGAGTTCAGATAGGTTAGATTCCTGAGGAGTAATGTAGCTGATTACCATTTAATGAATTAAAATAAAACAGATTATATTTAACATAATAAAGAAAAATGGAGGAATATATATTGATGAAGATATTATGGATAATTATTTTTTTTACATCATTATTAATTGCAGTTATGATGTATTTAGTTATATTAGGAGGAAGTAAAAATAAATCAAATGAAGAAATACAAAGAGAAGATGAGGAACAAATAAATTATCTAAAGAATTATAAAAATAAAAAATAAATCAATTATAACGGAGGAATAATAAAATGGAGAGAATTTTTATAGATAGAGAATGGTGTATTGCTTATGTGGTATTAGCATTAGATAGTATTTATAATAGTGCTAATAAAGAAAGAACACTTAATGATTTTATTGAAGAAATTAAGACAATGTTTAATGTTCATCAAGATGAAACCATATTATTGAAAATAGCAGAAGAAATTATAGCCAATAAAGAAAAACTTTTGATAACTGTAGATATGAAAGAAAAATAATCAAGAATCTTTTACAAACTTTTTTTCTTCATTTTAAATGAAAAAATATGTTAGATATTATTTCAATGATTATATATTTATAATTTTTATGATATTGTTGTGTATTATTATGAGAATTTGATTATTAAGAAAATATTTGTCAAGTGTGCAAATCCAAAAAAAATAGTGGATTTGCACCTTTGTTTTTACAAAAGAAGATATGCTAAATTTATTACAGAGAATATCACGAGAGGAGCTAGAAAAAGTATGTCTTTTTTGCAATATCAAAAAGAAAGTCCAGAATTCCTTAATAATTATCTAAAATACAAAAGATATATAGATTTTGGTGCACAGACAACTATCGATGAAACTTTTTACGATTTAAGATGTTTGTTTAGATATATTAAATTATATTTAAATGATAGAAACAAACTAAATAGTATAAGTAAGGAATATTTTAGAAATATAGAAATAACAGATGTAACAATAGCAGATTTAGAAAGAATGAATCAAAATGATTTAACTAATTATTTGTTTTTTTTGGATAATACCTTAGAAAATATTAGTAAAACAAGGAATAGAAAGTTAGCTTCAATGAAAAGACTTTATGAATATTTAGAAACTAATAATCTAATTAATGTAAATCCAACGAAATGGATGCAATCTGCTACAATAGAAAAAAGGCAACCTAAATATTTAGATTTAAACGAAAGCAAACAATTACTAGCAAATGCCATAAATTCTGATTGTAGATATAAAATAAGAAATTATGCAATAACATGTTTGTTTTTAAATTGCAGTTTAAGGCTTTCAGAATTAGTAGGAATTAATTTGTCTGACTTAAAAATAGATAATAGCGAACAAACATTAAAGGTTACTGGAAAAGGAAATAAGCAAAGAATTATATATCTTAATAGTGCTGTTTGCGAAGCTATAAACGCTTATATAAAAATACGTCCAAAACTAGATAAAAGCAATAAGGACTATAATGCATTATTTCTTAGTTCAAGAGGAAAAAGAATTTCTAAAAGATCTGTTCAAAATATTATCAAATCTGAACTAGTAGAATTAGTTGAAGCTGAAGGAAAAGAAAGCAAAAAATATCATACACATACTTTAAGACATACTGGTGCAACACTTCTTTACAACGAAGCTAATGCAAATATATTTGTACTAAAGATAATACTAGGCCATGAATCTTTAGATGCAACACAAGTCTATACACATGTTTCTGATAAGAAACTAAAAGAATTAATGCAAAATTTTAATATTTTAGATAGGAAGGAATAATATACTATGAGTGAAATAAAAACACCTAAATTTGTTGAGGATTTTGCAAATTACCTTGTTGCAATTAGAAATCTATCACAAGTATATATAAAAAATATGACTGTTACAATAGAACAGTTTTTAGAATTTATTAATGTTCATAAATTTAAAAATAAATATAATACTATAGAAGATATTACCTTAAATGAAATTAGAAGTCTAAATAATAGTGATATTTATAGTTTTATATTCTTTTTAGCAGAATCACATTATCAGAATAATTCAAGAGTTATAAAAATTGAACATTTAAAAACATTCTTTGATTACCTTTTTAACATAAAACATACTATTTTTAAAGAACCATTTAAAAAAATTAATAGTGAAAGAAAACTTGAGAAAAAGTTACCTAATTATTTATCATTAGATGAAGCTAAACGACTTATTAATCTTTATGAAAATAGTACAGATGAAATTGAAATTAGAGATAATGCAATGCTTCATATATTCTTAAATTGTGGTTTACGACTCTCTGAAATCAAAAATCTAAATATTGAAGATATAAATTTAGATGACAATAAATTCACTATTATTGGTAAAGGTAACAAAGAAAGAACTAATTATTTAAATAAAAAAACAAAAGATGCTCTTATTAAATACCTGAAAATAAGAGATAATTCACATGATAATAATAAAAAACACAATAATGCTCTATTTCTTACATTCTACGGATATAGGATGAGTCAATTTACAATAAATAAAATTGTAAAAAGAGCATATAGAAAAGCAGAACTTGATGAAAATGTATATACAGTTCATACATTAAGACATACCTGCGCAACTCTTCTTTATAGGTCTGGAGTAAATATTAAAACTATCCAGGAATTGTTAGGTCATGTTCATATTGATACAACTGAAATTTATACTCATTTAGACAATCAAGAAGTTAAAGATGTCATGTTTGAGCATCCATTAGCACAATTTAAAATGGAAGATGCTCTTGCTTATTGTGCTTAAATACGATATAATAAGGAGGAACTCATGAAAGATTTAGAAGTGAAATTCGATACTAATAATATTCATTCTGTAGAGTTAAATCTATTGGATGGACAAGTCGAAATAATTTTGAGAGCTTTAGAGTTATATGCCTATAATTTGGATTATATGTTAAATAGTAACGACTCTGCTAATGGCATAGGACAAGAAAAAAAAGCTTTATTAAAATATACTTATGAACAAGTATTAGCAACTCAAGCTGAACAAGTTCAAAGTAAGAGTAACAACATAGATAACATACCAGAAATAGGTAAATTAATAATAAAGGAAGGTATGAAAAATAACGGATTATGTGTTCAATTAAATGCTGGATAATATTTACTTTATTCAGGAAAAATGGGAGAGTAGGAGAGAGGGGCTGTTTTGAAAAATTAGAAATTTAAAAAGAGTTTTTTAAAATAACAAATTTAATTTCAAAACAAGTTTTGTAACTTCTCTAAAAATCTATATAATAATTTTACAAAACAAAATCATAAAAATTAAAATATCTAAATTAGTATAAAAAAATTTTTTGTTAAAATAAATCAAAAATAATTTTGTGCAAAGTTAAATTTATAAATTTTATTATTTACATTTATAAATAAATTTACAATAAATATTTTTGTACACAATTTATAAATTGCTAATTAAAAATTCATTATACTAGTTATAAAAATATTTTAATTACTAAACACTTCAAAATCGTTTTTAAGGCATTTTTATATTAAGGTTAATAAGTTAATCATTTATTATTAGTTACTCAATAATATGAATTACACATAATTTTATATTAATAATGTAAAAATACTGATTTTAATAGACTACAAGAAAATTACAAAAAAGTGCCAAAAAAGCAACGCACGAGAATCGATTTTAAGCCGTTTTTATTTTTAAGGCATATAGTTTGTTGTCTGTAAAATAGGCTAAATACGGTGATATAAAGGTTTTGCAAATTTTGATAAAAAAATAAAAGAATTATATAGAAAAAATATTTAGATATAAATAAAAAGTTATAACTATAAGTATTAACACATTAGAATTTGATTTAAGACAATTTATTAAAGAAATAATATAAGTTATTAAATAATAAGATATAAAGTGTAAGAACAGCTAGATATAGTAATAGATAGAAGGACACCTAGAATGGCAGTCCATATATTTTACCCCTATGCCTTTTTGCACAAAACTTTGATTTTGCGCAATGTTAGCAATATATAAAAGAGAAAAGCATAAGCTCTTCCCATTTACTTTTTTATAAAAATAATTGTTTAGAATCTCTTCTTACAAAATATGAATATATTAATTGTTGAAAAACTGATTCAACAGCTTTATTATTAAACTTTACTGCAGAGCCACCTTCTAATAATTTTTGAATCTTATTTTTATAACTTCTGCTTAAACTTTTAATTGGATAACCGGATTGCACTGCATATAATAATGCCATTGTTGTTTTATCTCTGCTTAAATCAGAAAAAGTAAATATATATTGATTCAAATATAAAATAGGAAAAAAAGATTTATCAAATGTAAATAATTTAGTTTTTGCTAAAGAAAAATCATCAAACTCGCGTGATATCTCAACTCTAGTTAAATCTCCTACAATTGGCAAATCCTTTTCCCTTTTCTTATTATAAATTTTAACCCTACCATCATTTTTTCCAAAGTTATAAGTAACATTGTCCCCACCATAACTTATAGTTTGAACCTTCCTTCTCTTACCTATATCAAAAATCAAATCTAATATATTAATGGGAATATCAATAGCAACATCAAATGACCTAAGTAACCAATTTCCAAATTTATTCAAAATATGCATTACAAATTCATGTTGTTTAGCCTTATTAGGGTTAAATTCAATAGTAAAATTATATTTTAAATCATTTCTATTATAATTTACACCTTCATTATTATGCATAAATGCAATATAACAACCATATTCCTCAAATTCTAAAGCATAATTATAATGAAAGCACATTACTCTATCACTTATCCAAAATCTCTTTATTTTATCCTTATACGAAGAATTAATCAAAAATTCTACTTCAGAAAATTCAGAATAACTTATATAAGTTTTTAATCTAATTTTATCAATTGAATATATCATATTGTTAGATTCTTCTTTTTTATAATAAATTTTCAAATTATCATACATATTTTTTACCCCCAAAATTGATAAAAAATAAAACATTTTCCATAATCTAAATGTAAACCAGGGTTAAAGCTTACAGCCACAATAGATTAATGCCAATTTCACCCCTTTTTAGCATGTAAAATATGACACTTTATACCGCTTGTTAGAATAGCGGTATTTTTATTTTTATACTTTGTTTTTATCTGTACCCTTGTCCAAAATCTTTATAATTTGTTGTAATTGTAAAAAATTAATTACTGGCACAACAGAAATTACAAAAGACATAAAAACCAATACTAAATGCTCAACCATAATAAATAACTACTCCTTTCTCACTCAAACGGCGTTTACCTTGTTTCTAGGGGGCTATCCCCCTTCAGAGATGAAGAACTACGTTCTTCTAATCTCTGCCCCCGCATATCAGAGCATGTCACTGTTAGAATTATTTTCTTTAAAAGATATTTTTATTTTTTCTAGCATAAAGTCATATAATTTGCTATATACTAAAAAGCATGCAAAATATCCAAATAAAAGTACAAAACTATTATGAAAAAGAACAAATAATATTACATAACTGCATAATGTTAAAAACCATACAATTAATTGTTTATTTTCAATATTATCTAAAAAATTAATTAACTTTTTCTTTTTAAATACGTTCATTACTTATCACTCCTATATCAGAACAACCATCTATTTTATTAAATAAAATATTAACTAGTGTAACATCTTCTGTACTATCTTGTTCCATATATTTATTACCTAGAACTCTTAAACCTGTCAATATATAACTAATATCTTCATCACTTAATAAATGAATAACTCTATGTTTCATTATTCATTACCTCCTACTTTCTTTATTAAGTCTACTAGTACACTTTCTTTACTCTTAGACTTATTTAATTCTTTCATTATCTGTTCAGTATCATAAGCATTACGAATACTATCAAAAGCAACATAGGAACGTCTACGATGAACTTTCCTTTTATGCTGTCCTTTATCCATCTTTTCACCATTACTTATATACTCAACAGTTTTATAATAACTATTAATAACTAAACGACCAAGTAAAGACTTACATTCAATAACAAAATTAGTTTGTTCTCTTAGTTTCTTATCAATTCTAGTAAATACTTGAGAACTTCCCAATATTTGTTTATGAAATTTCCTTTGTTGGGAAATATAATCTAAAAGGTTACCTGGTGCATCTTGCCAATTTGTACTTTCAAATGTTAAATGAATTTCATCGAATCCGAATATAACACCATCATTTATCCTTTTTTTATAAATAATATTATTATTATCATCTAAACACATAAAAACGTGTTTTTGACCCCATCTCGTTCGTTTATTATATTCTTCTTCTGTAATTTCATATATATTTATATTTTCTGTTTCCAACAAATCATGCCATGACGTAATATCTCCATCACGATATTTATAGTTAAAATTAGTTAAAACCTTAACATGTGGATATTTCCTTTGAACATTTAAAAGGTATTGAACGATAGAAAGTGTTTTTCCAGAACCACCTAAACCACAAAAACACCAAAATCCAAAACCACGAAATACACCTTTATCTCTTCTATGAAGATCTCTTATAATAAGTGGCAATGACTTGAAGAAATTTATTATAAGACCATGTAAAAAACCAAACGTAATAACGTCTAGAAATAAAAAAATACAAAATAAAATAAATACTATTATATTAACCATTGTTATTCCTTTCCGTCTGTACGACATAAAGTCGTACAGACATTAAAGAAAAATTAAATTTAAACTGACAAACCAATTTTACTGGCAATAATACTAAAACATCTAAATCCAACAGTAAAGCCAATACATAAAATAATACCAATTATACCCTCATATACTGGAAGATATAAATTAAATCCCATAACCGTACGTAAAATCTGTGGCAAAGCTTCAACAATATAAACAGGAGTTTCTAAAGTAGGAAACAGAGAAACAACAAAGAATAATATAGTATCAAATCCTTGTAGTAATAAATAAACTATCATTTACTATCTCCTCCTTTATCAAAAAAGCTTGTTTGACCATCTATTACTTGAGAATTTCCTTCAGTATGACCATAATTTAAAGCATATTTTATGATATATACAACAATTAAAGCATATACAATAAGTGTTAAAAAGCTACGAACTGTCATTCGATATGGTTCATAAGCTTTAACAACTTTATCGAATTGTATTTCAGGTGTAGAATATTTAATGACACCTAAATTAAAAGACCAACTATCAAATTTAATGTTTAAAAAATCCTCATTGTAGACAACTTGTTTAGCCTTTTCAAGTTCATCAGAAAATAGACCAACAAATGGTATATGATTATTAAAAGTAGTACCTAAATTTCGATAATCTTCTTTAATATTATTCCATTGTTCATCAGTAGGAATAAATATATGATAAACAAAATCTAACAAAGCTGAAAAGAAATTTCCTATCCAAGAAAATATATCTCCAATAACTTTAAAGATATCACCTAAAGAACCACTTAAATTAGTCCATAAATCACTAAAAAATTGACCTATACTAGAACCTAAGTCAGAAAACCAATTTCCAACATCAGTAAACCAATTGCCCAGATTAGTTCCTAAATTATCAAAAAACTTACCTATTCCATCAAGAGTATCACTAAAGCCTTGTTTAAATCCTTCCCAGAAATTAGAGAAGAAATCATTTACACTTGTAACAAGTTCTTTGATTTTATCAGGTATAGAACTAATAGCGTTCCAAATATTATCAAGCACGCTGGAAGAACTAGATTCACTATCTTCGCTACCACCGGTTGTATTTCCTCCACTTGTGTTATTTCCATCAGTGGCTCCACCTGGGCTCGCGGAGCTCCCTGAAAAACCACTTTATCTGTGCCTTCAACTAAAATATCGCAATTAGAATACAATAAATCACGAGAAGGAGATAAACCAGTACCAGAATACTTAATGTGACCATCACGAACAACTCCAGCAGAACAATTAGAATTTGGGTCAGTAGAAAAATCAAACTCTTTAGGTGTTTTACTTAAATCTAAAGCAACATTTGAATTATAATAAGGATAGCAAAACAAACTTAAATATTTACCACCTTCGCCTACATTACTATTAACAAGATATTCACCGGATTCATCTGTATAAATTGGAAAATTAGATAAAAAAATAAATACTCCATAACAACCTGAACCATCACTCCAATTAGTAATATTCTTACCTAAAACCATATATTCATAATCAGAAACTTCTTCAGGAAGATTTTTAATAGTAACACTATGCCCTATTTCATCATCAGTAAAACTACAAGTGCTACTAACAGCGAAAGAGTTACAATTAAAAGCCAATACAAATAAAACCGAAAACATAAGTAACAAAAATATTTTATTCTTAAAAATTTTATTCATAACAAAACCTCACATATAAAAAAATAACAGACTACGGACAAATCCGTAGCCCGCATACGAAATAATTTAAAATTATAAAAATGTATAAATTATTCTTTTAATTAAAGCAATACCTATAAAAGTACCCATTATACCAATACCTATTGGAACTAAAGTAGATAAACCACTATTAATAGCATTAGTAACTGGAGCAACTGTATCACTTGTTATAGTAAATTTTGCAACACCGTCCATTTGTAACTCCTTTCTAGAGAAAACTCTTTAATAATATTAATAATAAATTAACCATTCCACTTTATGGTTAAATTTAATAACTAAGAAAATTATCTAAAGATTTCCATAGAATATAACAAACTATTGCTGAAATAATAATCACTAAGATGAATACATCAGCAGTAGCAATAACGCCTGTATTATAAGCTATTTCATCTATTCTATTATCAGAAACTATTGTATTAGTTTCAGTAATAACATTATCATCCATACTATTCTCCTAAATCAACTGGAACAAGCTTAGCGCTTGATGTATATAATTGAACATCACAAATTAATTTTATCCTTGAGTATGTTTGTAAATCTCTAAGTTTTTTCGCAAGTTCTTTATTAGTAATTGGGAATTTTAAACGTCTTTCAAATACTTCCCCATTAATATCTTCATCAAATTTTAAAACATAACTATCATCATAAGTAACTTTTTGCCCTCTTTCATTAGTGAACTCTCCACCTTCTCTTTTAGATAAACCTTTGAAGATAACATCCATTTCTAATAAATTCATAATTCTAACCTCACTTATACTAAAATAATGCCTCCCGAAATAGGCGTTCCAGGAGCTTTCGGGTAGCTCCTAGAAAATGCATATACTCCAAATGGAGCACAAATAAATAATACCCTATATGGAGCAAATTGTCAACCCCGTATGGAGTAATTTTGTATAATATATTTAGAGGTGATAAAAAATGCAAACAAGATTAAGAGAATTAAGAGAAGATATGGATCTAACACAGTTAGAATGTTCAAAAATAGCCTATATATCTAAAAATTCATACATAAGATATGAAAATAACGAAAGAATACCACCACTAGACACAATAATAGCATTTGCAAAATATTATAATGTATCAATTGACTACATTGCTAAACTAACTAATATAAAAAAGCCATATCCAAGAATAAGATAAAAAATTGTCAATAATTTTTATACTAATAAGTAAATAAGATATATTAAGTATATAAATTGCTATATGTTACAAATATTATGAAAAGTAAAATAAAAACAATGTCGAAACAATAAAAATATAAAAAATATATGTAAATCTAAAAAAAGAAATACATATATTTTTTTCATATATAAAAATAGTTTACAAAACAACAAAAAAACATGAAAAATCAAAATACTAAAAAAGACAAAAAAATAAAACCTTTGAAAAGATTTTAACAATAACTGGAAATTTATCAACTAAGAATGAAACTTTGATTTTGTGCAATGTTTTGTATTCCTTTTTTAACACTTTTCCATATCTACTTCTACCTCTCTTCTATTTTTTATTTATGTGTGCAGCAAAAAAGAGATATTGATTAAATTCAATACCTCGTAATTTTTTTATTATTTAATTTTTGTAATGTTTGCTAAAGTAATTTGATTTACTTATTG
>ERZ827440.602-NODE-602-length-48353-cov-4.994430_pt1 | contig 48353 bp, 45 predicted proteins | sample MGYA00519774_ERZ827440 | MGnify/ENA primary metagenome ERZ827440 (study PRJEB31778, sample SAMEA3449302) | human gut metagenome | biome: human gut; feature: human-associated habitat; material: faeces | place: United Kingdom | collected 2010/2012 ... | reverse complement strand
ATTTGAACCTGCGACCCCTTGACCCCCAGTCAAGTGCGCTACCAAACTGCGCCACGTCCCGACATGCGTCTCTTAACGCAAGGCAGTATGTTAGCACGGTGGCGTATTTTTCGCAATAAAAATTTCTGGTTGCTTTTGAAAAGCCTGTGTGTGATCAAATGAGGTATCAGGAAAGTCAACAGAACTCTGCGGACGATTGAAGTAAAACCGCACTCAACCGAGTGGAATGTATAACCGTGCAGGGTTGTGCAGCCGAACAGAATCGTACGGATGATCGAGATGAACAGAATTCTGCAAACGAACGGGACGAAAGCCTAGCCAAACCCTAGCGAAACTCTAGTGACGCCCTAGTAAAATCCTAACACCACATTTCTTTAACTCTATCTAAAATGATATGGGCAAGATCGAGCTTAGTTGCGCGATCGTGATGCTCGACGCCTTTTGGTGTTACAAGCCAGATCTCGTTATCGTCTTCGCCGAAGGTCTTTTTCGCTCCAACCTCATTTGCGACAATCATATCGGCATTCTTCTTAATAAGCTTCTTTTTTGCATATTCGATTACATCGTTGGTTTCAGCAGCAAAGCCAACAACAATTTGGCTTGTCTTAGCATTGCCAAGAGTTGCTAAGACATCAGGGTTTTCAGTGAGCTCAATGCTTTCAAGCTCTTTGTCGTTTAAGCCTTTTTTGAGCTTCTTCTCAGAAGGATTAGCTGGTCGTACATCGGCAACGGCAGCTGAAAAGAGTGCAGCATCTACCTGAGGAAACACTTTCTCGCAGGCTTCAAGAAGCTCCTGGGCAGTTTCGATGTAAGTAACCTTGACATTTTGAGGAGCAGCAAGTGCAACTGGTCCAGAAATAAGTGTTACCTGAGCACCTCGTTGTGCGGCAGCTTCAGCAATAGCGTAACCAAACTTACCAGAAGAACGGTTGGTCAGATAACGAACCGGGTCAATTGGCTCAACGGTAGGGCCTGCAGTGATCATGATGCGTTTGCCGCTTAAATCTTTTTCTGGCTGAGAGGTATCGCTTAGTTGTGCTGATACCGCAGGAAAGGCCATAGTTTTGTCTTCGAAAGGGTCATCAAACAACGGTTGGATTGCCGGTATCTTTTGGGTTGGCGTATCGGTAACCATGGTAGTGAGGTTGTTTGCAAGAGGGTTTGAAATACCTTCAAGTTTTTTAAGAACAGCTGCAACGATAACCTCTGGATCCGCCATGCGACCCTTGCCAACTTCACCGCAGGCAAGATAGCCTTCTTCCGATTCAATAAAGGTAAAGCCACGGCGCTTAAGCGTCGCAATATTTTCCTGTGTAGCTGGATTTTCATACATATGAACGTTCATAGCTGGCGCAACCATAATAGGAGCTGTGGTTGCAAGAATCGTAGTGGATAGTAAATCATCTGCGATGCCATGAGCAGCCTTGGCAATAACATTTGCTGTACAAGGAGCAAGCAAAAATACATCAGCTTCTTGAGCAAGTGAAATGTGGTGAATGGGATCTTGCGGATCATCAAAAAGCCCAATTGCTACTGGTTCATTGGTAAGCGCACGAAAGGTAAGGGGATCCACAAAATGTGTCGCATGTTCGCTCATCACAACTTTTACGCGAACTCCAGCCTTTTGCAAGCCTCGTAAAACTTCGCATGATTTGTAAGCCGCAACACCACCGCTTACTCCAATGAGAACTGTTTTAACATCTGAAGAAGTTTTAGTGTCTGAAGAACTCATAGCAAAAGACTCCTTTGATTTCTTTTGTAAGATTCACATCAGCAATGTGAGGCGATAAGGCATATTGTAGCGAAGAGCTGCAAGGGTTTCGTCAGCTTGTTTCCTTATTTTCTTGATTGTTTTCCTGATTGTCATCTTGAGCACGCTCTTTATGCACGAGTGGGCCATCAATGATGGTGTCTTTTGGTAGACAGGCAGAAAGGATAACGGCTGCCAAGAAGGTAAGCGCAACGCTGTTACCAACAAAGATGTTCTGGAGAAGCTCAGGGAAGGCAACAAAGATTTCACTTACTTGAGTAAACCCGATACCCATTGCAAGAGAAACAGCTGCAATCGTGATATTTCTTTGCGAGAATCCTGCGCTTGCGATCATCTGGAAGCCACTTACGATAATGCTGCCAAACATCATGATAGTGCAGCCGCCAAGAACTGCATCAGGAAGAGAGCTGAATACGGCGCTGATGGCAGGAATAAAACCTGCGAGTACAAGAATTGCTGCTCCACAGGCAATAGCGCGACGGTTTACGACTTTAGTCATTGCAATAAGGCCGATGTTTTGCGCAAAGCTCGTAAGGGGAGAACATCCAAAAACACCAGCGAGAGAGCTGACAAATCCATCGGCTGCAACAGCACCAGAGAATTCTCGTTCGGTGGGGTAGCGCTTAAAACCAATACTTGAAAGCGCAGCGGTGTCGCCGAGAGTTTCTGCAGCGCTAACTAAATAGAGAAGACAGACGGCGATAATGGCTCCCGGATGAAATTCTGGCGTGAAGGGCATCACTGTCGGGAGCGAAAAGAGCGCGAGGTCATTAAATACGCTAAAGTCGACCTTTCCCATGGCCAGAGCAAGAAGATATCCAATAACAAGGCCAAAGAGAACAGAAAGCTGCTTTACACTTCCTTTTGCAAGTGCTTGAAATAAAAGGCAGGCAAGAAGGGAAACGAAACCAAGAATTAGGTTTTCAGGAGAACCAAAATCAACTGCGCCGCTTCCGCCACCAAATGATTCTGCTCCAACAGAGAGGAGAGAAAAACCAATCGAGGTAACAACAACAGCTGAAACGATGGGGGTAATGAACTTGCGCCAATACTTTGCAAAAAGGCCAAGAACGCCTTCGAAAATGCCGCCAACAATAACAGCTCCAACTACGGCGCCGTATCCATACTGGGCAGCAATGCCGCATAAAACAGTTACAAAGGTGAAACTCACGCCCATGACGATAGGCATGCGAGCACCTACGCGCCAAAGAGGAAAGAGTTGGATAAACGTTCCGATACCTGCAATGATCATTGCGTTTTGAATCAGTATCGAGGTGGTTACGTCATCGAAACCAGCAGCTGCAGCAATAATGGCGATAGGCGCCAAGTTTGCAACAAACATAGCAAGAACATGCTGAATACCATAAGGAAAAGCACGCCCGATTGAAATACGACCATCAAAGTTGGCAAGCTGTGCAGCGATGTCACGTTCTGGATAGGTCGGTGCCTTAAATTCACTCTTCTTTTTTGTCATCGGAAGGAGATCACGCCCGTTTCTGGATCCATTGAATCAATAATCGCAAGAGATTCTACTTGATAACCCTTATCGCGCAGACGCTGTCCGCCACCTTGGAATCCTTTTTCGATAGCGATACCTATGCCTTCGATAGTAGCTCCTGCATCTTCACAAATTTCGATAAGGCCAGTCATGGCGCAGCCGTTAGCCATAAAATCGTCGATAAGAAGAAGATGATCGCCTGGGCCTACGAATTTTTTCGAAACAATAACATCGAATACTTTTCCATGCGTAAACGATTCGACTCGTGTGGCATAAAGAGTGCCATCCAAGTTAATACTCTGCGCTTTTTTAGCAAAAACAACAGGTACGTCAAAAACCGATCCCGCAATTGCAGCAATACCGATGCCCGAGGCCTCGATGGTAAGAATTTTATTGATAGGCTTCTCAGCAAAAAGACGTTTCCACTCGTGCGCCATTTCGGTAAATAATTTCACATCCATTTGGTGATTAAGAAACGCGTCAACTTTTAATACATCTTTGCTTTTTACGTTTCCATCCTGTTGGATGCGTTCTTCAAGCAGGCGCATAAAGTGCCATCCTTTCGTGAGGAGTACGTACTCGTTTTGAATTTACAGCAAGTAAAAATGTTACGTTTTTGTAGTGTGATTAAGTCTAGCGCACTTCGTGGGATTACGAGTGTATATCTGCGGAGTTCTTATCACGAGTTTTTTTATCGGTTTTAGCTACTCATAATCCAAATGAATTATCAGCGGGTCTTTATCCTTCTGATATAGTGAACCACTATGATTACTCTTCGTGACTACATAGTCGATACGAAACTTGTTCGGAGTTTTCGTGCTCAGCTGGCACCACGCTATTTGGATTTGTCGTTTTTTACCCTGTTTTGGATCTTTGTATCTGCATCAATTTTAGGGTTGGTTTTAGAAGACATTTTCCATTTTGTCGTTTATGGAGGATGGGAAAGCCGCGCAGGATTTGTGTGGGGTCCCTTTTCTCCTATCTATGGCGTAGGCGCGGTGGTGTTAACGCTGTTCTTGAATAGGTTTTACTACACCCATGACCTCATTATCTTTCTTGTTGCTATGGTTCTAGGTTCCTGTTTGGAGTTCGGTGCAAGCTGGATGATGGAATACTTCTGGAATGCGATAGCATGGGACTACACTGGCACTTTTGGTTCTATCGTGGGACGAACAAACTTTTTCTTTGGAGTAATGTGGGGAACTCTTGGTCTGTTTTGGGTTCGGATGGTACTTCCTATTATTAAGCGAATACAGCATCGTTTCCCTCGTCCTCACCATAATCTCTACAAGGTGGTAACGTGGATCCTCATTGTCTTTATGTGTGTAAATGCTTTTGTTACGGTGCTTGCTCTTCATCGTGAAGGTCAGCGTTCTGAGGGAATCCCTGCGGCATCTCCTATCGATCAAGCCCTTGATGAGTTCTTTCCTGATGAATGGCTGCAGGAGCGTTTCCATAACATGACAGTTTCTCCTGAAGTGGGAGTAGGGAAGTAGAATACGGTAGTCTTATATACCTCCTTAATAGTGTTGATTCGGATCGTTAGAAACTAGGCGCCATCATATGTCAAAGCATTCTGATAAACATGCAGACAAAAAGACTAATGCCATGCGCGAGCTTGATCGTGCTGCTAAATCGTATCAGGCCCATTGGTTTGAATGCCCTGAAGCTCTGTCGGGAGTTGAAGTGGCACATTTGCTTCAAGAAGATCCTGATTGCGTATTTAAAACGCTTGTGACGGTGGGAAAAAGCGGCGAACATTACGTGTTTATGATTCCGGTCGCTATGGAGCTAGATCTTAAAAAGGCAGCTGCAGTGGTAGGGGAAAAGTCCATTGCAATGGTGAAATCTAAAGAGCTTTTAGGGCTTACCGGGTATATACATGGAGGGTGTTCTCCTCTTGGTATGAAAAAGCGTTTTACTACTACTATTGATGAGTCCGCAGCGCTTTATGACACTATCTTCTTCTCGGGCGGCAAAATAGGTTGTCAGATTGAAACAAGTCTCGATTCTCTTAAAGCTGCTCTTCCAGTGGGCGAGGCCGATTTAACTGCATAAGTCAGAGGCTTTTTAGCTATTAAACAAACATATGAACAATTATTCAAATATCTATTGACGATACAATGACTTTTACTATACTTGTGAACAGATGCTCATATGTTGAAAGGTTTAATGATGAGTGAACTTTCTGAAAGGGACTCTCAGGCAGAGGCAAATTACATGCCTGATGAAGAGTTGCTCTATGATCTTGCGGATTTCTTTAAGACCTTTGGTGATACGACCCGCATTAAAATTCTTTATGCCCTCATGGAGCAAGATCTTTGTGTGGCCGATCTCGCTGAGGCGATTGGCGCGACTCAAAGCGCTGTTTCTCATCAGCTTCGAACACTTAAACAATCGCGTTTGGTTCGCGCAAAACGCGAAGGCAAAAATGTTATGTATTCACTTTCGGATGATCATGTTCATTCGATTCTCGATCAAGGTATGACTCATATTTGTGAATAAGGGGAGAACTATCATGCGCAAAGTATTCAAACTTGAGAATTTGGACTGTGCTAACTGCGCTGCCAAAATGGAAGACGCTATAAAAAAGATCGAGGGTGTGCAGAATGCCTCTATGCGTTTTATGACGCAAAAGCTGGTTATTGAAGCTGATGAATCTGTTATGGAGGCCATTGTCGATAAGGCTGTTCAGGTATGCAAAAAGATTGAACCTGATATGAGGATTGTTCGATAGATTTATAAAGCGCATGCATAAAGCACGTGCTGATGCGCGTTTTGCTTTTCTCGCTTTAGGGCTGGCGCGCGGGTCTGTGGTTAACGAACAGGTCTAAGGATGCCGCGTGGGTCTGTGGTTGGCGAACGGGTCTAAGGATGCCGCGCAGATCTACGGTTTGCGTGTAGCCTCTAAGGCTTGCGTACTAACGTATGAGGTAATAAGGGTTTCTCATGGCTAAAAATCAAACTAAAACACGTATTCGTATTATTGTGGCGCTTGTTGTGTTTGCATGCGTGTTTGCTTTTACTGAATTTTTCCCGGTAGCCCAGATGGTGGGGGGACAGCTAAACGCGCTGTATCTTGAATTCGTTTTGTTTCTTATTCCCTATTTGCTTGCAGGATATGATGTTTTATATAAAGCTCTGCGAAACATCGGGCATGGTCAGGTATTTGATGAAAACTTTCTTATGAGCATTGCAACTGTTGGGGCATTTGCGCTTGTTTTCTTTCCTGATTCTGATCCGCACATGGCCGAAGGTGCCGCTGTTATGCTGTTCTATCAGGTAGGAGAGCTTTTCCAAGATTACGCAGTGGATAAGTCACGTGCTTCCATTACTGAGATGATGGATATTGCGCCTGATTTTGCTTATGTCATGAAAGATGGCAAACTGACCAAGGTTGACCCGTATGAGCTTTCTTGCGGGGATGAGTTTGTAGTTAAACCGGGTGATCGTATAGCGCTTGACGGAATTATTGTTGAGGGTAGTTCTCAACTGGATACTTCAGCTCTTACCGGTGAGTCGGTACCTCGTCTTGTTGAGCCGGGTGGGGAAGTTATTTCGGGCTGCGTTAATCTAAGCGGTGTTCTTACTATTCGCGCTACGAAGCCTTTTGAAGAATCAACTGTTTCGCGTATTTTAGAGCTTGTGGAAGAAGCGAGCGAGAAAAAGGCTCGCACTGAAAACTTCATCACCCGTTTTGCGCGCTATTACACTCCACTTGTTACGTTCGGCGCGCTTATCATTGCGATTTTCCCTCCCTTGTTGTTCGGTTTTTCTTGGGCAGATTGGGTACAGCGTGGTTTGACGTTTTTGGTAGTATCGTGCCCTTGCGCATTGGTAATTTCGGTTCCTCTGTCGTTTTTTGGCGGTATCGGGGGCGCATCGCGTATTGGCATTTTGGTAAAGGGTGGCAATTATTTAGAAGCGTTGGCGCATACCGATACGGTAGTGTTCGACAAGACGGGCACTCTTACCAATGGTTCTTTTAAGGTAGTGGCTATCCATCCTGAAACTGATAAGGATTGTTGCTCAGATCCAGACTATGTGCTTTCTTTGGCTGCTCATGCTGAAGCGTATTCAAATCATCCTATTGCTCTTTCTATCAAAGAGGCGTACCGCGGAGAAATTGATCCTTCTCGCATAGAAGAGGTTACCGAAAAAGGCGGCCATGGAATTCGCGCTTTGGTTGATAAGCATGTGGTGCTTGTTGGTAATAACAAGCTGATGGATGAGGCTCATATTTCCTATCACGATTGCACTATGGTGGGGACTATCTTGCATGTAGCGCTTGATGGCGTGTATGTCGGACACATTGTTATTGCTGATGTGATAAAACCTGAAGCCAAGCAAGCCCTTCGCGATTTGCATAGTGTTGGTATTCGTAAAACGGTCATGCTCACCGGAGATAGAACTGAAGTAGCTCAAGCGGTTGCTCAAGAAATTGGTATCGATGAGGTTTATGCGCAGCTTTTGCCTCAGGACAAGGTCTCTAAGGTTGAAAAGCTCTTATCGCAGCAACATCAAAAAGAAAAGCTGGCATTTGTGGGTGATGGTATCAATGATGCTCCTGTTCTAACTCGTGCTGATATTGGTATTGCTATGGGTGCGATGGGCTCCGATGCTGCCATCGAAGCGGCAGATGTAGTTCTTATGGATGATGATCCTCGTAATATTGCCTGTGCGATAAAAATTGCCCGCAAGACCATGAGAATTGTCTGGCAAAACATTGTTTTTGCCTTAGGAATTAAATTTGCTGTTCTTATCCTGGCAGCTGTTGGTATTGCAACTATGTGGCTTGCGGTGTTTGCCGATGTGGGTGTTGCTATTTTGGCTATCCTTAATGCGATGAGGTGCATGAAGGTAAAGAAGTAAATTTTTCTTGGTTTAATTGCGTGGTAAGATACATGGGTTGTGCTTTAGTGAGTTAGTAAGCGCAACCCATTATTCATTTGGCGCATCAGAAGTGTTTTGCTTTTGTCGCTACTAAAGTTGTCACGGCATCATTGGTCGTAGGACACCTAGAAAGAGAGTTTGAATATGAGCAAAGGAACCTACTCGTTCACAACCCCTATTTATTACGTTAATGCTGCTCCTCATTTGGGTACCGCTTATACCACCATTGCAGCAGATGCAGTTGCTCGCTACCAACGCATGAATGGCTACGATGTTGCGTTTGTAACAGGCATGGATGAACATGGTCAAAAGGTTGCTGATACCGCTGCGTCAAAGGGAATGTCTCCTCAAGACTGGTGCGATTCCATGGAGCCAGCTTTTCGTGATGTATGGGATTTGCTCAATATTACCTATACCGATTTCGTGCGTACAACTGAGCCTCGTCATGCGAAAACCGTACAGGATTTTTGGCAGAAACTCTACGACAAGGGTTATTGCTACAAGGGTTCCTATGAGGGCTGGTATTGCGTTCATGAGGAAACCTATTACAACGAAAGCGATCTTCTGAAAAACGATGAAGGCGAGTTTGTGTGCCCTGACTGCAAACGTCCTGTACAAAAAGCAAGTGGAGAAGAAAACTGGTTTTTCAAGCTTTCCGAATTCCAGGAACCTCTCTTGAAATTCTACGAAGAGCATCCTGACTTCATTCGCCCTGAGACTCGTCGTAATGAAGTTATTTCGTTTGTAAAAAGTGGCTTGAAGGATTTATCTATTTCTCGTTCAACTTTCGATTGGGGCGTACCGCTTCCTTTCGATAAAGGCCATGTTGCCTATGTATGGGCCGATGCGCTTTTGGCGTACCTTACTGGCATTGGATACGGGGATGAAAACCGCGAAGGTGAATTTGAGGCTCGTTGGCCTATGCAGTATCACTTCGTCGGCAAAGATATCACCCGTTTTCATTGCGTCATTTGGCCTGCAATGTTGATGGCTGCAGGTCTTCCTATTACTCATACAGTGTTTGGACATGGGTTCTTGCTGGTTAAAGGTGAAAAAATGTCCAAATCAAAGGGCAACGGCGTAAAGCCTGAAGATTTGGTAAAAGTGTTTGGCGTTGATGCTTATCGCTACTACTTCTTGTCTGATGTTCAGTTTGGCCATGATGGTTCTATTTCTCTTGAACGTATGGTTCAGGTTTATAACGCCGATTTGGCAAATACATGGGGCAACTTATGCTCTCGCGTTTTCAATATGACCAAAAAGTATTTCAAGGGCGAGGTGCCTTCAGCTCCTGAAGGAGCTCAGAATAATCCTTTGAAGGAAATCGCCGATACGCTTTATAGCGAATATGATGCTTGCATGAGTGATGTCGATTTTACGGGTGCAGCTGCAGCGGTTCAGAAGTTGGCTAGCCGAGTAAACCTCTACGTTGAGGATTCTGCGCCTTGGAATTTGGCAAAGAGCGAAGAAACAGCAGATGAACTGGCAGCTGTTATTTACAATGCGCTCGAGGCTATCCGTATCATTGCACTCTTTATGGCGCCCTTTATGCCTAACACGTCTGCTGAGGTTTACAAGCGTCTTGGTTTAGGTGACATCTTTGCAACGGACGATATTGAATCAGCAAGCGTTTGGGGTCAGCTGAAGGCGGGATCTCCTGTTACGGTAGGCGATCCTCTTTATCCTCGTTTGGATGTTGACTCAATCGATCTTTCGCTTGATTAAATTGAGGTGAGAGTAGGGCTCTTGGTAAAAGAGAGCCCTCTCTTTTTATAAGGTAAGAAGGATTTTATGGGAGAAGTCAGTTCTCAAGATCAGGCGGCTTTTTCGAGGGATGCGCACGTTTCGGTAGGTGCTGGCGCTGGTGCTGCTCAGTTGGAAAGTGCAATAACCGCCCAGATAGAAAGTGTAGGAGTTGCTCGTTCTGAAGGCGCTGAAGCTCTTCGGCCAGAAAGTGCTGGCGCTGTTCAGTCTGAAGGAACAGGCACCACCCACTCTGAGGGTGAGGGGCGCTCGCTAAAGACCATACCCGAATCAGAGCTTGAACAGCATCCTTTTGCCTTTTGGCAACGACGCAAAAAAGGCAAGTTTCGTGAAGTGGAGCCTCCGGTCTTAGGTTCGAGCGTTGCTGACACCCATGCGCATTTGGAAATGCTCGATCATCCAGAAGTGCATCTGGCGCGATGTGCCTATCATGGAGTTGGGTTTATCTGTGCAATGACAGATCCCTCTGAAGATCCCGATACTACCTTTGAAAACCTTGAGATGTGGCAAGAAGAGGCAAAGGCATTTCTACAAAAAGTTGGGCGGGGCGACTATGTAAAACGCTTGCCTCATATTCGCATTGCAACAGGAGTGCATCCTCATAACGCTAAAGATTACGACGATGAAATCGAGGCGCTCTTGATCAAGCGATTGCATGATCCGAGAACCTGTGCGCTTGGGGAAGTGGGTCTTGACTATCACTATGACTTGTCTCCGCGAGAGGTACAGCGACAAGTCTTTCGTCGTCAGATTCGCCTTGCAAAAAAAGCTGGCGTACCATTGATTTTGCATATGAGAGAAGCTCATGACGAGGGATTTGCAATTCTTGAAGATGAAGGTTTTCCGGAAGCGGGGGTATTGCTTCATTGCTTTAACTTAGATGTTCAGGTGCTCAAACCATGGGCGCAAGCGAATTGCTATATAGCCTATGGCGGCCCTCTAACCTTCAAGAAAGCAGAAGAGGTCCGTGACGCGGCACGTTATGTTGCGCAGGATCGTCTGCTTACAGAAACGGATAGTCCTTACATGACCCCTGAACCTATGAGGGGAATGGAGTGTGGTCCCGAACATACCATTTTTACTGCCGCCAAATTGTTAGAAGTTCGTCAGTGCACAAGCGATGAGCAGCAAAAGTCATTTTTGGAGCTGCTGTATCATAATGCTCTAGGATTGCTTGACCGCAAGCCAACTTCCTGGCAGCTTGAAAGCAGTGCTTACTGATAGTGATATCTGCTGATAAAGGGATGAATTCGTATGGCTAAATGGCTCATAATAAATGGATCTCCACGAATCAATGGGCAAAGCGCCAAGGTGATTCGGATGCTTTCACTTCTCATTGAAAACAAACTGCCTGACGTAGAAGTGGAACTTTTTGAAATTGCTCGTCATCCTATTGAGGGATGCAATGGGTGTGAGTTTTGCAATACCACTAACGAGTGCATTATTGAAGATGAGATGGCTGAAGTGCTTGATCTTCTCGAAACGGTTGATCGTGTGATTTTAGTTACGCCCACCTATTTTGCGGGAATTCCTTCCCAGATCAAAGCTGTTCTCGACCGTTTCCAGCAGGTGTACTGGAGTTATTCTGCTCAACGTGAGGCGGGTACGTTGCCAGCAAAACGCCCGCTTAATCTCTATATCTTAGGTGATGGGGGAGATCCTCATGGCTATGAGGGAGTGCTTACAACAATTCGATCTGCCTTTGCCATAGTGGGCTTTAGCATTGATTCGGTAGTTAAACTTATTGATATTACTCGTCTTAAACCTGATCATTTGCAATTTGAGAAGGTTTTCCTATCGCATGATAAGGGGTAAGTGGTGTCAAAGCTTTCATATCTGGCTTCCGTATCAAATACGCGTTCGGTTTTGGAACAGTATGGCCTTATGACCAAAAAGGCATTAGGGCAACACTTTTTGATCAACGATGGAATTGTTCAACGGATTTGTGATCTGGCGGAGCTTACCTCTGATGATCGTGTGGTGGAAATAGGTCCTGGCATAGGCACCCTCTCGGTTGCCTTATTGCAGCGTGCAGGAAAGCTGGTTGCTGTTGAGCGTGATACCGATTTGCCACAGGTCCTTGCGCAAACGTGCGAGCCATGGCAAGACACTTTCACGTTGATAAGTGCCGACGCACTCGAAGTTTCTCCAGAAGATTTACCTTTTGCCCCTAATAAACTTGTTGCGAATCTGCCCTATGCGGTAGCGGCAACTATTGTTTTGGATTATTTTGAGCGTTTTTCTTCAATAGAGAGCCAGACTATTATGGTACAGGCAGAAGTCGCAGATCGTATGTGTGCAAAAATTGGCACGAAAAATTACGGAGCCTATACCGTAAAGCTTGGTCTTTGGGCTCGTTATGCTGGTCGTTTTTCAGTATCAGAGGGTAACTTTTTCCCGCCTCCTCGGGTAAAAAGTGCGGTGATCCGTCTTGATCGAAAGAGCGATACTTTACCCGATGAGGTACGTAAGGCAACGATGGTTATGGCCGATGCTGCCTTTGCAACGCGACGTAAAACCATCGCAAACTCCATGAAGACATACTTCACTAATCCACAAACAGCAGATGCCTCGATGGTCTCCCGTATTCCTGATCTGCTCGACCATGCAGGAATTGCGCCTTCCGCTCGTGGTGAGTCTCTCGGCCATGATGAATTTATAGCGTTGGGTAAGGCTTATTTAGAAATGCGTTAAATAAAGCCATCCACTTTGTTGTTCAAGCAAAGCAGATGGCTTTCTGGTAAGAAGTTTATTCTATTATCTCCAGAGGGACTGCGTTCCCCAAAGAGGGATAGCGTTACTCTTTACCATCCCAACAATAGGTACATACCTTAGTAGGATCAATTCCAATTGCCTCAAGCATGCCAGGAAGAGATTGGAACTCCAGAGAATCAAAGCCCATTTGTTCGCAGATAGATTTCAACAAGCATTTGCCACGTTCGGTATGGGCATCGGCGTATTCTTCGAGGTGTTTATCGCCTTCTTCTCCTTCAAGATCGCGTACAACACGACGAGCGATTAGGTCCATGTCGGACTTACCACGGGAGAAGGTAAGGTATTTGCAGCTAAACATAATTGGCGGACAAGCAGAGCGCATGTGCACTTCTTTGGCGCCTGCTTCGTAGAGAAATTCTACTGTTTCGCGAAGTTGGGTTCCTCGCACAATCGAGTCATCAACAAAGAGAAGCTTTTTATCCTTTATCAACTCAGGAATATGGATCTGCTTCATTTTTGCTACATGGTTGCGTACTTCTTGATTGCTTGGCATAAAGGAGCGAGCCCAGGTAGGGGTGTATTTAATAAAGGGGCGTGCGAATTGTTTTCCACTTTGGGTTGCGTATCCAATAGCGTGAGGCGTACCGGAATCAGGGATGCCACCAACGTAATCCACTTCGGGAAGAACTCCTCGCGCAGCTTCATCGCGAGCCATAATTGCACCATTGTTGTAGCGCATTACTTCTACGTTGACGCCTTCGTAGTTTGAGTTCGGATATCCGTAGTACACCCACAAGAAAGCGCAAATCTTCATTTCTTCGCCGGCTTGGGCAAGGGTAGTGTATCCTTCGGCATTTACATGGACGATTTCTCCGGGACCAAGTTCGTATTCGTCGGCGTATCCCAGTTTATGATAGGCAAATGATTCAAAGGAAATGCAGTAGCCATCTTTATCTTTGCCGATAAGAACAGGAAGTCGACCCACCTTATCACGTGCTGCGATAATGGAACCATCATCTTTCATAATTAAGAGAGTGAGTGACCCGTCAATCATTTCTTGGGCAAACTGAATACCCGAGACAAAATCGTCTTTCTGATTGATCAGAGCAGCAACGAGTTCGGTGGAGTTAACGGCACCAGAACTCATGGACATAAACTGACGACCACCTACTGACAAAAAGCGATCTACCAGTTCATCAGCATTATTGATGGCGCACACGGTCGTAATTGCAAATGTTCCCAGGTGCGAGCGAACCAATAAAGGCTGAGGATCAGTATCACTTATGCAGCCAATGCCGCTTGTACCATGGAAGGTTTCCAGGTCGTCTTCGAACTTCGTTCTGAAGGGAGTGTTTTCGATCGAATGGATTTCACGCTGGAACCCGTCTTCAAGATCGTGAATTATCATGCCTGCGCGGCGAGTACCAAGGTGAGAATGATAATCGACACCGAAGTATACATCGATAACAACATCTCGTTTAGATGCTGCGCCAAAGAATCCGCCCATGGAGTGCCTTTCTTAACGGTACTTACAATGGCTGAGAAGGTGCTTGCGTTGCAAACAAACTATCTACGCTGCAGACGATCTGCGCAAGGGCGCAGACGATCTATTTGCGAGCGAAGAGAGGTGTGCTGCAAATAGCTCAGAGGAGTGCTGCAAACAACTCAATCTCATGTACTACCGTTTAAGTTATTACAAAAAAGTAACATTGGCTAGAACATAAGCACAAAGCCTTCGATTATTTTTTTATTCCTCTTTTCCGCTTTTTGTATACGGGGCTAATCCCTTATGGGGCTAGTCTGATGGAGATGTAAGCTGCGTAGGCTTGATATGTTGCCTGGATATAATAATTCGTGCCCGAATGAATGATCGAATACATAACCGAATACATAACTGAATGAACAACCGAACACATAACCGAACACATAGCTGAAAGCATAACTGTATACGCAACCGAATACATACCTGAAAGCGTAACTGTATACGCAACCAAATACGCAACCGAAAGCACAATTTCGTTGGGCGGAGTGGAATTTCGTTGCGTGGGGTAGGCGAGTTTGCAAACAGATAGGCAAGTTTGTGAACAGAGAAGCACGTTTCGTAAGCGAATAAGTTGCACGGTGTAAGTGGGTAAGTGACACAGTGCCAGCGAATAGGTAGCACGGTAAAAGAATAATAGGTGGTTTATATGAAGAGAGTGTTTCGAAAGACGTACAATTCTTACGTAAAAAAAACCGTTAACTTATTATTACTTTTCTTATGAAAGCAAAATGCTATTATTGCGGTGTCATTTAGAAAAGGAGCATACATGTTAGAACTTAAGAACATTGTTTTCGACGTACCCGTCGAAGAAGGCTCTTCAAAAACTAAGCGCATCATTGATGATATTTCACTTACCGTTGATGAAAATAAGTTTGTTGTTATTACTGGTCCTAATGGCGGCGGCAAATCGACTCTTGCCAAAATCATTATGGGCATTGAGCAGCCAACGTCGGGCAGCATTCTTTTTGAAGGGACCGATATCACTAATATGTCTATTACCGAGCGTGCAAAGCTTGGGATTGGCTATGGCTTTCAACAGCCTTCTCGTTTTAAGGGCATGAAGGTCAAAAAGCTTTTGGAGATTGCCGCAGGAAAGCGTCTTCCTATGCTTGCATGTAATGAGTATCTGGGTAAGGTCGGTCTTTGTTCGGCAAATTATCTTACACGCGAAGTAGACAAAAATCTTTCCGGTGGAGAATTGAAGCGTATCGAGATCGCAACCATTTTGGCGTCCGATCCGAAGCTTGCAATTTACGACGAGCCGGAGGCTGGAATCGATTTGTGGAGCTTCGATCGTCTCACACAGACATTTGAAGACATCTATAAGCAGGGTAATGGTCATTCGATCATTATCATCTCTCATCAAGAGCGTATTATCTCGCTTGCTGATGAAATTATCTGCTTGCGTGATGGCAAAATCGAAGCTCGTGGTCCGGTTGATGAAATCATGCCTAAGCTAGGCTTTTCTCAAAAGAACAACAGCTATTGCTCGTTTACCGAGCCACCTGAGATTCACCTTACTGAGATTCCTGTTACCTGTTAGGAGATCATAATGGCAGTAGATCTTTCCCCTATAGATGCTGATTTGTTAAAAACCTTAACGAATGTTCACGGCATTCCTGAGGGTGCCTATAACATTCGTAAAGACGGCGAATTGCTTACCCGTCACAATTCGGCAAATATTGAAATTGCAACTAAAACCGATAATCCTGGAATTGACATTTATATCAAAGATGGCACCAAGGGTGAGCGTGTATACATTCCTGTTATTGTTTCGAAGGCAGGGCTTAAAGATGTGGTTTACAACACTTTCCATATTGGCGAGGACTGCGATGTTGTGATTATTGCCGGTTGCGGTATCCACAACGATAGTCACAAGGCATCAGAGCATGACGGTATCCACACCTTCCACATTGGCAAAAACTCCCGAGTAAAGTATGTTGAGAATCACTATGGTGAGGGTTCTGGTGATGGTGCTCGCATTCTTAACCCAGTGACTAAGGTATATCAAGATGAAAACTCTTTCTGTGAAATGGAAATGGTTCAGATTCGCGGTGTAACCTCAACGGTGCGAGATACTGATGCAGAACTTGGAGCGGGCGCAAAGCTTATTCTTACCGAGAAACTTCTCACTGATGGTGACCAAAAAGCTACATCGAACATGAATATTCGCCTTGTGGGTGACGATTCAAATGTTCAGGTAATTTCTCGTAGTGTTGCTCAAGATAATTCAGTTCAGATCTTCAATCCTCTTGTTTCAGGAGAAGCTGCATGCCATGGCCATGTTCAATGCGACGCCATCATCATGGGCAATGCCGTTGTTAAAGCGATTCCTGGTATTGAAGCGGCCCACGAGGATGCTCAGCTTGTTCATGAAGCGGCAATTGGGAAAATTGCAGGGGATCAAATTACCAAGCTTATGACACTTGGCTTAACCGAAGAAGAAGCAGAAGCTGAAATCTTGGATGACTTCTTAAGCTAGGTAAAGTTTTATTGACTCAATGATTGTTTGAGCTCTTAAGTGCAATTATTGCTTAAATTTTTATACGCAATTCTACGTTGTATATAAAGTTTGGTAATTAAGTCTTGTTGTTATGCGGGTCACTATGCGGTTTGCAATGCGAATTAGTATGCGGACCGTTATACGGGCTGTAATGCGAATCAGTACGCGGACTGCCATACGGGTTACTATGCTCATTCGCATTCAGCCTGTCATGTGAACTGCAAAATGACGTGCTATTGAGCATATGCGTTCTCTTAGGATTTATGCGTGCTATCAGATCTTACTGTCGAGATTGATAGCACGTTAATTCGTTGTATTAGTAGCATCGATCAAAATCTACCGTTGGATTTTGTCAATTTATTCCGAATCGGGGGATTCTCGAATGGCCTCATAGTGAGGCGATGTAATGAAACACCGATATTTTGTCATGATCCGCAATTTTCTTTGGATTGCCTATGGTCAGGTTGAAAGTTATTCACTTAAATTCCCCCGATTCGCCACGTTTTGACAAAAATCGGCTAAATAGTTTGCCCACTGAACTCGTAGATGGTAGCCCCTGGTTGTGGCGATTAGGGCTTTAGGCTCATTTTAGATTGCTTGCAATAACGGCAACCAATGGTCTGCTTATGTTGAGTTGATTGCAACAGCGGCAACCAATGGTCTGCTTATGGTGGGTTGACTGCAACAGCGGTAACCAACGGTTTGCTTGCATTGGGTTTATTACAGCGGACGACTTTGGGTCTGCTTGTATTGGGTTCATTGTAGCGGCGACAACTCTGGGTCCGCTTATGGTGGGTTGCCTGCAATGTCTGTAATCTGCGACATCTGCAATCTGCGATATCTGTAACTAGTGAGGAGCGATTGTGAATTTTCAACTAGCTGAACTAGAACACTTGGATCGTATGTGTGAAATTACAGATCAGGCGAAAGCGCAGTTGAAAAGCATGGGGCTCGACCAGTGGCAGAGCGGATATCCTGATCGTGATACGTGGCTTCAAGATATTAAAGAGGGATGTACTTATTTGGCGATGGAAGGTGATGAAGTCGTCGGGATATTTGCTTTTCTTACTGCTCCAGAAGCGTCATATGAAGCGATAGAGGGATCGTGGCTTACCTCTAATGATGCGAATAAGGTTAGTTATTCATCGCTTCATCGTGTTTGCGTTGCTGATGGTAGCAAGGGAAAAGGCATTGCGGGAAAAATGATGCAAAAGGCTTTTGAGCTTACCAAGGAACAGGGCATTCGCTCTGTTCGTATCGATACACACCCAGGTAATATTCCTATGCAAAGGGTAATTCAAAAAGCAGGATTTACCTATTGTGGAAAAATTCATCTTGTTTGTGGCGAAGAAGCAGGTGCTTTACGTTTGGCTTATGAAAAGGTGTTGTAAGTAGGGTTAGGTGTTGTAAGTAGGGCTGTCGCTTCCTAAGCGGTTCGTTGTCCAAGCTAATCGAATGTGCTTTTCGTAAACTTAGCTATTGGTGGGTTTGCTATTGACGGGTTTGGTACCTTAGTAAATAGATTTAGACGTTTACCAGAAAGACTTTGCAGAGAAGGAGCTCTGACACTCTGACACTCTGGCACCCTGCCACTTTAGCGCTTGGGTGCTATCTGTGGTACGGAAGCAGAAGAACAGTTTTTCGTGTAAGAAGAAACTTCCTACAATGCAAAGACGCTATACAAGGAAAGGTTCCATGACTGAAAAGACCACCCCTTCAACCACGCGACGTACCCTGCATTATTATTGGCAGGTGACCAAGCGACATAAGGGCTATTTCTTTGGCTTGATGATATCAACGTTTGCTTTTGTAGCGTTACTTACCTATGGAAATCCCTATGTAATGAGTTTGGTTGTCGATCGCGTAAGTGCGGATCCAGTTCCTACTGATCAGGTTTTTGAGGTGTTTGCGCCATATATAATTGCGCTTATTGCTATCAATGTGTTTGGACAAGCAGCAAGCAAGTTGCAGGACTATACCATGTACAAACTAGAAATTGCAGCTGCGTATGATTTGGCTACGATGTCTTTTGATGCCCTGTGTAATCAGTCTATGTCGTTTCATTCGAATCGTTTTGGTGGAACGCTGGTAAGCCAAACGAGCAAATTCATGAATGGGTATCAGCAGCTTATCGAGACGGTGACGTTTCCGTTTTTGCCTGTGATTTGCTCCATCATATTTACGGTAGGAATTTTAGCCCCACGCGTGCCTTTGTATGTGGCAATCCTCATAGTACTTTTGGTTATCTATGCTTCAATTTCGTACTACATGTATAAGCGCATTCTTCATTTAAACGAACAAGCTGCCAGTGCTCAGAATCAGCTTTCAGGCGAACTGTCCGACTCGGTTGCGAATATCTTGTCTGTGAAAACATACGGTCGTGAAGATTACGAGCGCGGACTTTTCGATAAAGCTAATAAGGAAGTTGTTGCCAAAGACTCAAAACGCATGTGGGCGTCTTTGACGCGAGGCATTATAACGGCTTGCATTACCATCGTCATTATGTCGGTTGTTACGGTTTTTATTGCGGGCGGCAATGCGTGGTTTGGTATTACTCCGGGTACTTTGGTTGTGATGTTTACCTACACCTACACCATCACCAATCAGTTCAACTTTATCAACAACGGCTTACAGCGTTTCAATCGTGCATTCGGTGATGCAAGTGGCATGACAATGATTCTTGATGAGCCTCGTCTGGTGGCTGATAAGCCCAATGCTCAGCCCATGGTGGTAACGAAGGGCAATATCGATTTCGAACACATTGGTTTTTCTTACTTTGATGGCAACACAAAAACGCAGGTGTTTAATGATTTTAATCTCCATATCCCTGCAGGTCAGCGTGTTGGCTTGGTCGGAATGAGCGGTGCGGGCAAGACGACGCTCACAAAACTACTTCTCCGTCTTTCGGATATTCAGGAAGGAAAAATATTAGTAGATGGGCAGAACGTGGCAGATACCACTCAGCAATCGCTGCGTCGACAAATTGCTTATGTTCCTCAAGAGGCTCTGTTATTTCATCGAAGCATCGCTGAGAATATTTCTTATGGAAAGCCCAATGCGACGATGGAAGAAATTCGTGAGGCGGCACGTCAGGCAAATGCGCTTGAGTTTATCGAAAAACTTCCGCAAGGTTTTGACACCATAACGGGCGAGCGCGGAGTGAAATTATCGGGCGGACAGCGTCAGCGTGTGGCTATCGCGCGTGCGATGCTAGCCGATTGTCCGGTTTTGGTGCTCGATGAGGCAACCAGCGCGTTGGATTCCGAAAGCGAACATTTGGTGCAGGATGCTCTTGAAAAACTTATGCATGGACGCACTTCAATCGTGGTAGCTCATCGTCTTTCAACGGTGGCGAGTCTTGATCGAATTGTGGTGTTATCGGAAGGCAAAATTGTAGAAGATGGACCCCATGAGGCATTAATTAAACAGGGTGGGGAATACGCCCATCTCTGGAATAGACAGACGGGCGCTTATTTAGACTGATATGAAGTGCGGCAAAATCCTGGATCGGGTTCTAGTCGGTCCAGGATTGACTGCCACGTTCTCATATTTTGAAATAAGCAGAATTTAAAAATAAGCAGGCGAGCGATTATAGTCCATACATGGTGTAGAGAATTTCAATACCCGTTTCTGTTTTGAAGATATTTTTCAAAGCTTTACGCTGACCCTCTTCATTGATGCCGTCTTCGTAAAGATTAACCAGAAAATCAGCTTCAACAAGAATTTGCAGATCGATAGTCTTAATCTCTTTGTAAGAGTGATGGTGGGCAACGAGCCAACAAACACGGTCGATGGTGTCTTCAGAAAAGCCCACTTCTTTCATGAGGGTGCGAGCATACTTTGGTCCTTCTTGCTCTTGAAGCTTTCCGTCGCACTTGCCGTATTTGTTTTCGCAGGGAATTACTGCAATGTCATGCACAATGGCTGCTGCTTCAACAATGATCTGGGCTTTTGTGTCAAGATTTTCTTCTTGACCGATTAAACGAGCTAAGCTATGAACCTTAAGAAAATGCTGAATTCGTTTTGGATCAGCGATGTCAAAGGCCATCATTTCCATGAGAAGGGTTGTAATAAGTTTTTGCTCTTTTTCGAGTACATCAGCCATAGTTTGTCTCGTTTCTGAAATCGTTATAAGTATTGTTGCACGTTATTTTATCTTACCTGAACCAGTTTCTCTTTTTGCAAACGAGCGCAACTAAGGATTTGTGCCTTTTTGGGTGCAACAAGTTATTGATTTTTAGACATACTTTTTTGCCCAGGCTGTAACTTTTTCTTCGCTTTGTTCTGCTTCGGCTCCATGGATGCTCAAGCCGTGTTCTACTTTGGCCCCTTTGCATATTTTTCGCAAATCGCGCTCACTGGAGCCCATACCAGAGCCCTCGTTAGTGCAAAAAGGAATAATGGTTTTACCTGAGAGATCGTAATGTTCAAGGAAGGTAAACATGCACATAGGGCAGGTGCCCCACCAATTAGGGTATCCAATAAAGATCGTATCGTAGGCGTCCAAAGAATCTAGGTATGTTTTGATCTCAGGGCGAGCGTTAGCTCTAAGCTCTTTTTGAGCCTCTTCAATGCACTGATAATAATCTTTTGCATATGGTTTAACGGTGTCTATTTTGAATAGATCTCCATCAACTGCATTTTGAATAAACTCTGCTACCCGCTCAGTGTTTCCTTTAGAAATGTTTCGGATACTTCCATTCCAATAGTTTTCTCCAGTGCGTGAGTAGTACGCAATTAAGCAAGCCATAACTGCCTCCTAAATTGTTTGATTGCATAAGGAATGTAGAGTTCTCTTGCGAAAATCAAAAAACTCATATCATCATTGCTCATGTTAAAGGCAAAATTTTTGTCGGTTATTTAGCATTGCTAATGGTTTTATGTACTCTTTCTAATAGAGCGTAATAGAGCGGCTCAAAGTCGGAGCGTATAGGAGCTTATAGTAGGGAAGCAAAAGCAACTTTGCGATTTCCAATAAAAGCCTTGGTCAACAGCGATAAAACACCTATTTTGTTGGCAAACATCCGGCAAACATCCACGTGATTTCACTTTGTCTTTACGATAGGAAGGAAAAATACAATGACCAAATAGGCAATTATGTGATAATATAAACAAGTTTTAGTGTACCCAAAATTGGAGATATATCACTTATGGATTTAGCTAAGCAAGCACAAATTATTACCAACATTCATGATACCTTGAGCGACTTTGTTGGGCAAAAGCTTCGTGTCCGTGCCAACATGGGTCGCTCGAAAATTGTAGAAAGCGAAGGAGTGCTTATGCAAGTGCACCCTCAGCTTTTTATTATGGAAGTGCAGCGCAAGCGCGGAGCTTCAGCTCGTCAGTCCTATCAGTATGTGGATATTCTGACTGGCATGGTTGAGTTGAGCCAAAATGGTCAGCCTCTTTTCGGTAAGTTTATTGAAGATGATGAAACCGATGAAGATTCATCCGCTCAGCACGAAGAAAAGCAGACAGAAGAATCACTCGTGTAAGTTAATAACGCAATTGCCTGCATCTTTGTGCTTTTGTGAGCAGTGAAGGCAACTTTTGCGTTGGGCACTTAGCCTGCATGTAACCTACTTGAGATTGTTTAAGCAAACGCCTTGGATTAAAGCCCAAGGCGTTTTTTCGAGTTTGAGTACCGAATAGTGCACGCGTAATTGGTACAATAACAAAGTTTCGTGGAGGGAGAATATACGTATGAATTCAGATTTCACTACGTGGCTTATATCAGTTACGGGTGCACTTGATGATTTTTTGTACACCTATATTTTGGTATTTCTTTTGGTCTTTGTAGCGATTTATTTCACGGTTCGCACGCGTTTTGTTCAGATTCGCTACATCAAGGATATGTTTACTCAGCTCTTTGAGAAAAAACATGTACCTGGAAAGAAATCAATTTCTTCGTTTCAGGCGATGATGGTTTCAACGGCTTCCCGTGTTGGCACAGGCAATATTGCAGGTATTGCAACAGCTGTTGCACTTGGTGGACCTGGTGCGATCTTCTGGATGTGGTTGATGGCCTTGTTCGGGGCAGCTTCGGCTTTTGTTGAATCTACCCTGGCTCAGATTTGGAAAATTCGTGGTAAGAACGGTGAATTCCGTGGTGGTCCTGCTTACTATATCGAGCAAGCATTAGGCCAGCGTTGGTTAGGCATTATCTTTGCAATTCTTCTTATCATTTGCTATGCTTATGGCTTCAATGGTCTTCAGGCTTACAATATGGCAAGTGCCCTTGAATACTACATTCCTGATTATGCGACTAACGGCACCGCAGTAGCGCTTGGTCTTGTTTTATGCGTTATGACGGGTTTTGTTATTTTCGGTGGTGCAAAACGAATCAGTATTATTTCATCTGTTTTGGTTCCTGTTATGGCTCTTGCCTATTTAGGAATGGGTCTCTTCATCACGGTGACTAATTGGTATCTTCTTCCTGATGCGTTTTATTATATTTTCCATTCCGCTTTTGATTTCGAATCCATCTTCGGTGGTTTTGCGGGATCAGTAATTGTTTTGGGTATCAAGCGAGGTTTGTTCTCGAACGAAGCTGGTATGGGCTCGGCACCAAATGCTGCTGCTACTGCAAGCGTTTCGCATCCATGTAAGCAGGGTCTTGTGCAAACGCTTTCAGTCTATATCGACACCATGCTTGTCTGCACCTGCTCTGCTTTCATTGTTTTGATTTTCTTCGTTCAGTCCGGCGGAACATTCGGCGATCTGAATGGTATGCCTTTGGTTCAGATGGCTATTAACTCTTCAATTGGCGAATTTGGCATCCATGTTGTTACGTTTGCAATTTTCTGTTTCGCCTTCTCAAGTTTAATTGGTAACTATTTTTATGCTGAGGGCAATATTCGCTTCATCACCAAGAGCAACGTGGTATTAAATGTATTCCGTTTTACCTGTTTAGTTGCCATTATGATTGGTTGCTTAAACAACTTTACGCTTGCCTGGAACTTCGCCGATATCACAATGGCCTTTATGGCAATCGTGAACTTAATAGCTATTTTCTTGCTGGGTAAGTGGGCCTTTAAAGCTCTTGATGACTATACGCGCCAGCGTAATCGAGGTTTAAATCCCGTTTTCGTATCGGATAGCATTGAGGGCATGCCAAAGACTGAATGCTGGCATGTTGAAAGCGATAAGCTTGAAGATGTAGGCCCTGCACCTATGAAAGAATATCTCCAGGATTCAATGGATATTGATGGAGAAGCAACCGGGTTGAAATAAAGAAAAATCCCTGTCCGTTTTGAGCGTTAGAGCTTTTGAATGGACAGGGATAGAGAAGCATTAAGAAATAACTAAAGCTGGTTACCAGCCTAATTGCTCATGGGCAATACGATTAGGCTCTCCGTCGTATGAAGGTAATTGGCCCATATGACAGGGATATTCTCGACTGAAAAGCATAACATTGTCACCATCGTGTCTATAGAGATCCCAACGAGGAAGACCTTCGCCATTAGGATCTCCTGTTTTCATGAAGTTTGCCCAATAGTTACACCAGGTATTTGAAAGATCAAAGTCAACACCACTAAAAGGACGCTTAGAACGAAGGAGCGTTTGGAACACGTAGAAGTGCTCGCTTGAATGGTAGGCTCCTGCCTTGGGCTCTCCGGGCGGAACCGTTAGTGAATGATAGAAGTATACAGGCTGTTGTCCTTCTTGTGTTTGTTGAAGCGCATAAGCTACGGTGCCGCCCATAAAGCCGTTTCTAAAGTCGTTTGTCTTAAATCCATATGCTCTTCCTTCATCTGCAACAGTTCCCACGATGCATGGGATGTTAGCGTGTTGCTTTGCGCGAAAGATATCATTGACGCTTTCGGGTAAGATGTAGCCATCAGTTACCGGATGAAGCTTGACGTCTCCTTTTGGGCTAGCTTTTCCATAAGCATTCCAGAGTTTAAAAAGCTTATCTCCAGGAATCTTACGTACTTCTTCAAGAGAAGAGCAGTCGCAAAAGTGAAGAAAATCTAAGCAGTATTCTCTCATTTCAACATCAGTTGAAGTTGTAGCGGTACCTGTAATAGGTCCTCCGCCGCTTTGCATGATTGCTCGATTGAATAGTCCTTTGCTCTTTGGCGAACAGATGAGATGGTAAATAGACTGAGCTCCTGCAGACTGACCAAATACCGTTATCTGGTTTGGATCGCCACCAAAGGCGGCGATATTTTCCTTGATCCAGTTTAAAGCTGCTATTTGGTCCATTAAGCCATAATTGCCGGATCCGTTGTAGCTTGATTCCTTGTCGAGCAGTTCATTTGAAAAAAAGCCAAACATATTAATTCGGTAGTTGAAGGAGACATATATAATGTCGCGTTTAGCGAAAGCTTCTCCTCCGTAGGCCACTGTATGAGAATATCCTGTTGCAAATCCACCACCATATATCCATACTGCAACAGGAAGCTTGTCGGTGGTGGAGTGTGCTGGCGTAATGATGTCTATTGTGAGGCAATCTTCACTCATAGGCCAATCGTAGAGATGAAATTCATCATGATAAAACGTTCCTGGCTTAGAGCGGTTTTGCAAAGGTATATCTCCATATGAATAGGCTTTAAAAGGCTCGCTCCATTTTTCTGCAGGTTGCGGTGGACGCCATCGCAGTTCGTCAATAGGGGGAGCTGCATAGGGAATTCCTTTAAAGATGCTCCATTGCTGAGATTCAGCTGGGAGTCCTTGCACTATGCCACTTGTTGTTTGAGCTTCAAGCAATAAACTCATGTTGTCTCCTTTTAGTAAAAGAAAAGGCAGCCTTTGAAAGCGGAGAGGGTGGCTGCCTTAGTTTGTATAAATAGATGTTAGTTCTTGAGGTGTTTATTTAAGAATGCAAGTGCTTGTTCAAGAATTATTGGCTGTTTAAATGGCGGATCAGCGTGTCCTGCGCCTTCAACTAATGCAAAATCGATTCTATTTTCTCCTGCGCATTGGCGTACTTGTTCTGCAAATACGACAGCTTGTTGGTAAGGTACTGGCTTATCAGCCATGCCTTGGCGAAGCATTATTGGGCACACTTGAGGGGTAAGGTATTGTCCAGGATTGCTCTTCTGTACAAAGTCATAATCAAGATCGACGATGCGTGCGCCCAAATACTTACATTCCGCGGCATCCATAGTTGCGGGGCTTCCATCGGAAGTTCCATTCATAACTCGTTCTTCAATAATCGAAGAAGCGTTAATTACAGGATAAAGAGCAATACATGCTTGTACGCTTGAATCATAGCCAGGATTTCCCATTGTTTTGTCTTCAAAAAATTCAAGATTATTGGTAGTGGCTACTAAAAGGGAATAGTTTCCGCCTGAAGAATTTCCTGTAACAGCAATACGGGCAGCATCAATGCCGTATTCATAAGCGTGTGCTTTTATCCAGCGAATAGCTGCTTTGCAGTCGTGAATAGGTTTGGGGAAATCAGCTTCATTTGCGGGACGATACTCAATGGATACATAGGCGTATCCATGATTGATTATTCCTAAGAAGGTAGTATTAGACATGTCACGTTTATCGCCATTAACAAAACCGCCACCATGAATTTGAACGAGGCAGGGAACGCGGTTTTCCTGCGATGCCTCAGGTGGAAGATATATATCAAGTTTGCAGCGTTCGCTATGAGCTGCGTATTGAATATCGAGAAACTTTCTTGGGATAGTGTCGAGTATTTCTTGGGGGATCATAGGCGATCGGGGGATTTGGGCCAGGGGAATATCCTGGTATTCGCACTTGATACGATCAAGGCTTTCTTGTGGAATGCCACAGCATTGTTCTTCACTCATGTAACCCTCCTTGTATGATATGAAGCACTTTTCTAAAAGTGTAAATTTGTTAACAAGGAAACGTCCACTACACGCGATAGCGATAATCTATACGCGGAATGTATAGGAGGACTTAATGGACGTATATCAACTTCAGTATTTCAAAACCATTGCCGAGTGTTCTAGCTTAGTTGAAGCGGCAAAAAGATTGCATGTATCCCAGCCATCTCTGAGTCGTTGTATTCATAAAATGGAAGAAGAGTTGGGAACGCCACTTTTTGATCGTGTTGGCAGAAATATCGTACTCAACGGTGCTGGCAATGTAGTTTTGCGTTATGCGCAGACTGCCCTTAATACTCTTGATGCTATTCCTGCTGAGGTGAATAACTACCTAAGAGACAAAGAGCAGACGGTTAATTTATTTGCTCCTATGCCTTTAGCAGATGATGGTGATGCTCTTGTTGAATTTGCTGCAAAATATCCTGACATTCTTCTTCGCGTGGGAGTTGGGTGGTTGACTCCAAGTCTTTCAATGGAAGCACCAGATCTTATGATTTTTTCTTCTATGGACAAACCTACTGGTAGAAACGAAGTTTTACTGTATGAGGACAAGCTTATGCTGGCAGTTTCGAAAGACAATCCTCTTTCGAATCAAAAATCAGTAGAACTTGGTAAGCTGCAAAATGAGAACTTTATTCAACCGATGCCAGGTAGTTTTACCGATATCCTTCAGAGCATGTACGAAGAAGTTGGCTTGCAGCCTCATATTATTTCGGAAAATCAGTCGTATCGTCAGTTATCAAATTTTGTTTCCCATAATTTAGCTGTCTCGGTTGTCTCTCCTATGACCTGGTACTTATCTCGCAATGATTCCATTGCCTACCTACCTTTTTCTGATGTTGAGCGAAGTAGGTATATGTGTTTACGTTGGCCGGAAAATACCGTATTAGCTCATGCAACTCTTTTACTTCGAGAGCATTTAATTGCTTATTACGAAAAACTTTCGAAAGAAGTCTTTGGAGAATGAAAACGCTTTTGTAATCGCTAACTATACGTTTGGTAGATAGATTCTCCTAACCCCTTTTATTGGACGGTTTTGGCATAGCCCTCATATGCTTTTAATCAGATGAGAGAAAGTTGTCTCATTACGCGCGGATGAGCCACTTTCAAATTTGATTTCGTCTTGGTAAGGAGGAGTACGTGAGTCAGGCGATTAAAAACACTGAGGGAGGGGAGCTTCAAGCAAAGGGGATTGGTGCTTATGTTCCAATTTTGATTTGTTGTTTAGCGTTTGAGTTTGTTCCGAGTGCAATGCAGTCAGGTGCGTTAGGTATTTTCTTACCTGAGTTAGCAAAAGCTTTTAATACTGCTGGTTCTACCATTTCGTTTTACATTACCCTTGGTAATTTAGCGGTTGCTTTATCATCGCTGCTTGTTGGGCAACTGTTGGCTAAGTATGATGCTCGTATTATTGCAAGTACGCTGGTCGTACTTGTCGCAATTTGCTTTTTCGGCATGTCTGCTGCAACAGCTGTTTGGCAGATTTGGATTTTCGGTGCATTGCTTACAGCTACTGCTGTTCCATTGAACATGCTTGTTAATCCAACTTTGATCAATCGCTGGTTCAAAGACCGTGCAGGCTTCTTCATTGGTATGTCTTCTGCCTTTATTGGTCTTGGTTCAATTTTGTTTTTACAGGTTGGCAATTACGTCATCGCTACTCTTGGTTATCAGATGGCCTATATTACTTATGCAGTAATTGTTTTGGTAATTTGCCTTCCCTTAGCTTTGTTTGTTGTTCGTTCTCATCCGGCTGATAGGGGCCTTCTTCCTTATACTACCGGAAAAACCAAGAGCGATCCTGAAAACGCTGCTCAATCGAATGTTACCTGGAATGTTGACGTTAATAAGGCAATGAGAAACCCGGCATTCTGGCTTGTAGGTATCGTTGGCGGATTCTTTGGTATGGCACTTCTTATTAATCCTCAATGGCCAACCTACATTAATACTCTGACTGATGCTGGTCTTACTGTGTTGGTTACTGGCGCGGTATTTGCAAGTATTGTTTCTGGTTCTCAGGTTGTTGGTAAATTGGTTATGGGCGGCATTGCTGACTCATCTCCTATGAAAGCGATTCTTTTCGCAAGTACCCTTGGTGTTATCTCCATGTTGATGGTTTGGTTGGCTCCAACCACCTTTGTTTTGCCCTTGGGTGCAGTATTCTTTGGTTTCTATTTCAGCGTTTCAGGCGTTTTGCTTCCTTTGCTGGCACGTGCTGTTTTTGGTACGGGTGAAGCTTATTCAGTCCTTTATGGTCGTGCTTTGCTTATCACTAAGCTTATGACTGCGCCAGGTGCTGTTATTTGGCCTCTTGTTGCAGAGAACTTCGGTGGCTTTGGTGCTGCATTCGCTTGTATCATTGGTCTCATTGTCTTGTGTTGCGTTCTTGCTTTCTTGGCTTTGAAGTTTGGTAAAAAACTTCCACGCGTCTTTAGTGATGGGCACGTAGAAAACGCAGATGATATGCCGAACTCTGCAAGCGAAAAGCCCGCTAATGTCTAAGGTGCAATCAGAGTCATGGGCTATTTATTAAAGCTTTTGTTCGATTGCTTTATTTGAATTTGTAAGGGGCTTTGTTGGTTTTGATGAATCGGCAAAGCCCCTTTTTGGGGCAGAAATCAAGAAAAAGATTTCTGAAAAGGAGTGAGTGATGGTTACGACATTTACGAAAGAGGGGTTGCAGGCAAAGCCTTTTATCCACTATTTACCCATAGTAATTGCGTGCATAATGTTTGCTTTTGTTCCTACGGCGATGCAAACAAGTTGTAATGGTATTTTTCTTCCAGAACTAGGTAAAGATTACGGTGTGCCTACTTCGCAGATTTCTATTTATCTTACTATTGGTAATCTGACAGCGGCGGTTTTCGCACCTATCATCGGACAACTTTTAGCTCGATTTGATGTGCGTATTATTACCACTTTCATGTTGTTAGGTGCAGCAGGAAGCTTCTTTTCTCTTTCAGTAAGTGGTTCGCTTTTGCAAGTATGGATCTCTGGTGCACTTATGACAGGATTCTGTACTTCGTTTGTTGGCCTTGTTAATCCCACTATTTTGACTCGATGGTTTAAAGATCTTAAAGGCACCATGATAGGTATCGCTGCCGCGTTTACAGGATTTGGAGGTGTGGTATTCATTCCGTTGGGGCAAAGTATCATTACGATGATTGGCTATCGTGAAGCGTATCTAGCTTATACCGTTATTATTTTGATCCTCTGCCTTCCGGTAAGTCTATTTGTCTTGCGCTCTCATCCGCATGATAAGGGAATGCTTCCTTATATGTCAGAAAAACGAAAGGCTGGTCTTCTTGAGGAAAAGAAGCCTGGTATGAGTACATGGACCGTGGATCCAAAAGTTGCGATGAAGAATCCATCATTTTATCTTCTTGGTTTGGCGACGGGAATTTTAGGATGGTGCCTACTTCTTAATCCTCATTTTCCAACTTATGTAGGAACGCTTGAGGCGGCTGGCATTAATGCAATTATCTCAGGTGCTACTCTTGCAACACTGGTAAGCGGATCCCAAGGTATTGGCAAGTTGGTATTAGGGGCCCTGAGTGATAAATCGCCGATGAAAACTATTGTTTTCGCTGGGTGCTTGGGGATTTTCTCCGTTCTTGCTATTTGGCTTGGCCCAACTTCTATTGCGATGCCTCTTGGTGCCGTTGCTTTTGGATTTTTCTTTGCCACTTCAGCCGTTTTAATGCCAATGTTGGCAGGTTCGGTTTTTGGTACAGGTGAAAACTACTCAATTATTCTGGGGCGTAGTCAAACGATTACAAAGCTGATTACCGCACCTGGTGCTATGGTATGGCCTTTTCTTGCGGAAAATGCAGGTGGATGGGGAACGGTATTTGGCTGCGTTGCTGTTCTTATAGCTCTTGTTGTACTTTGCTCTTGGCTAGTGCGCTACTTTGGTTCGAAAATCCCTCATATACCTGTTGATGCAGAGGGCAATGTTGTTCATTAAGAATCGTGCAACGTAAAGAGTTTCTAGGTGCGATGGATGTTTAAAGTGCAGAAAACCTTTTAAGCACGAAGAATGTTAGAACCCCAAATGGTGTCGTTCCTATTGTAAAGCTATTAAAAGCAAAAAGCCTTTCTGATCTTTGGTTAGAGGTTGCTGGCAAAACAGGTAAAGGTTTTGTTTACCTTGCAGCCCTTTGGTCAGAAAGGCTTCTTATCGCTAGAGTCTCTTAGTTTTGTGAATTATCCTTCCATTGCTTTAATTTCTTCTTTAGTAAATACAGGACCTTCAAGGCATATATAATGACTGCCTATATTACAGCGTCCACATTTGCCCACACCACATTTCATGCGCTTTTCTAAGGTTGTAACAATTTGACCTGGCTCAAATCCCATGTTCTCCAATGATTCACTGCAGGTGCGATAAAGCGACGGTCCTCCGCAGAGAACTGCAACCGTGTTTTCATGTACGGTAAGGGGAAGACTCTCTAAGAAAGGTGCCGTATAAGCAACAGCACCATCCCAATTGTCGCTTCCATGATAGACACTTACATATACGTTCATATCAGGAACCTGTTGCCAGTTTTCAAAAAGGTCTTTCTTGCAGACGAGATCTTCATAAGTGCTTGCTGAATACACAAAGTCGATATGACCGTAGTCTTCACGGTGTTCTATACAATATAAAAGAAACGACCGAACAGGCGGCATACCAATACCTCCACCGATAAAGAGCATGTCGCGGCCCTTGCATGATTCGTAAGGAAACCAATTACCATAGGGGCCTCGAACGCCTACTTGATCACCGATCTCCATTTCGTGGAGCACTTCAGTGTTGTGCCCTACTCGTTTAACGGTAAATTCTAAGTAGTCTTTTCCTGATCCAGAAATGCAAAACATTGATTCGCCTTCGGAGATAGGGGAAAGCATAGCAAGCTGTCCTGGTTTAGAATCAAACGGTTTTGCACCTTGGATGGTTTGGATACGAAACGTTTTGACATCGTCGGTTTCTTGCGTGATGCCGATAATCTTGCAAATTTGAGGAATGTAGGGTTCTCCGCCATGAGCACAGTCGTGGCGTATTTCAATACTATTCATGCGCCAGCGCTCCTATTCTGTCGATAAGTACGGTAATGTCTAGATGTACGGGGCACTTTTCGACACATCTGCCACAGCCGACACACAGCATTTTTCCGTAACGGTCTTCAAAGTAGTTCAGCTTGTGCATGAAACGGTTTTTAACGCGATCGCGCTTGGTGGGTCTAGGATTGTGACCACCTGCCATCTCGGTATATTCACTAAACATGCAACTATCCCAGCAGCGAAAACGTACTCCTTCTTTGTATTTATTTTCCTGAGAAATATCGAAGCAGTAACAGGTTGGACACAGGTAGGTGCAGGTGCCGCAGTTAAGACATTTAATACTCATGGCATCCCATAACTCGGCACTGTCAGAAAGGCTATCGAGCTTTTCTTTTATTCCTGAACTATCAACGTGTAATGTACAGTGCACTTCTTCGTAGTCAAAGGCTCCCTCAACTAAGTAGGGTTCCCATAAGGCGAGTGCGTGTCGTCCTTTTTCGGTTTGTGCTTCAACGCTAAAGGATGTTTCGTCTTCATGAAGCATGATATCGGCACTTGGTGCCTTGTTGGGGTCAAGACCCATCGAATCGCAAAAACAGGTTCGAGCAGGGGAGGAACAACCGAGCGCAACCGTGAGGAGCTTATCGCGTTTAGCTTGATAATATTCATCGGTATAGCCCTTTGTTAAAAAGACATCATCTAAGCATTCAAGCGAACGCATATCGCAAGGCCGTATACCAAAAATGATCTGGTCGCTTGATTCAATGAGAGGATCAATGAACATCTCATTGTGGCTATCTACGCCGTAGTGATACATCTTTTGGCATTGAGGAAATAACAAATCCTTTGGGGGAAGGAGGGTGTTGGTTACCTCAAGGCGCATTGGATCAGCTGAAACAAAAGGCGCAAATTTATAAATACCAGAAACCTCTTTAGGAACATACACAACGGCAGTTTCTGAGAGTGTTTTTAGCAAAGCGGTGAGATTTTCTTTAGGTAAGAGTTTCATCTAGGCCCCTCCTTTCACATAAATTCTTCTCTGTCGTCTCGTTTATAATGGTTGAGAACATCGGGGTTTTGCGTTGTCATGCCCGATTCGGTTTTTCCGAAAAGAAAATCCATATCACTATGAAGCTTCCGATTGAGTGTCATAAGGGGAAGTCCCATTGGACACACGCGCTCACATTCGCCACAACCGATGCATTTATCAGAAACATGAAATGCTCGAGTGATTCCGTAAAAGCGGTTTTCACTGAGGTTGTTTTGTTTTCCAAGCCAGCCAGTGTTGCGTTCATCCACAAAGCAGGTACGACAGGTACAAACAGGGCAGACGTCTCTGCAGGCATAACAGCGAATACATTTCTCGAACATTTCGTCAAAAAATGCGCGCCGTTCCTCACGACTCATGGAAGCGATAGCAACCACGAGCTCTTCGCCGCTTTCAAGAGGATGATCAAACACGGGTTCTGCAAGAAGCTCATCATAATCAGGTGGATTAAGATGCTCGCAGTATAAGCACTTTTCAAGAACCTCTCCGGTCTCAGCATCTTTCATGCGAGGACAAGGAATACCAAGAAGGTAAACCTCATCACGTTTGAATTGGTTATCTTGAATCATGCGGTTTATGCCACGTCCATCGCATCCTCGAACGGCAATTGCAACTTTGCCTTTTCCTTTAAGATCTTGCAGGTATTTGGAGAGGGTGTTATGGCAATATTCGTTAAACACCAACCGATCGGTATCATCCGGGCTAAAACATATCAGTGGTGTTGTCTGTTTATCAAAACGGCAAGCTTCCCAACCGAGAACCGCATATACGGTGCCTTCTTCTAAGAGGGCTCGTGCACGGCTGCGAAGTTTTTTCTGAATGGTATTCATCTTATGCTTCGCCTCCTTGCGGATATGTTTCTAAGGGCGCTTCATTTTCTTTTGAGCTTACGTGGGAAGGGTTTTCTTGTGGCGTGGGCGAAGTGTCCTGTCGTCTTCCGTAGAGGTTTGCCCCAAGAGCGCTACTTAAAGTGAAGTCGTTTTCGATGGGCCCTAACTCGGTTATACGATTACAGAATTGCGTAATAACATCACGGAATTTGCCGGCTTCTGCTCCTGAAATCCATCGGATTTGAAAACGATCAGGTTCAAGACCAATGTATTCAAGCAGTCGTTTGTAAACCATCATCCGTCGTTTTGCGTAATAGTTGCCGGTTGAATAGTGGCAATCCCCGGGATGGCAACCGCACACAATTACTCCATCACATTCTTTTTGTAAAGCCTCTAAGACAAATTGTGGGTTTACGCGTCCTGAACAAGGAACACGAAGCAGACGGATATCGGCAGGGTATTTCATGCGATTAAGGCCTGCTAAGTCAGCCCCTGCGTAAGTGCACCATTTACAGGTGAAGGCAAGAACTTTTGGCTTAAAGCCTTCCGTCTGCGTTTGTGCACTTTGGGGATTATTGTCTGTATTGAGAGGTTGGTTGAGAGGTTGGTTGGCTGAAGAGGTGTTTACCACTGACATAGAGCGTCGACCTCCTTCATGATTGAGTTGTCGGTATAACCAAGCAAGTCAAGCGCGCCGCAACGACAGGCGGCAGCACAGGCACCACAGCCTTGGCACAGGGCAGAATTAACTTCACAAACAGTTCGCGTGACCTTAACCGAGTTTTCCCGTAAAGTTTTTTCCGTAAGTGCTAAAGCACCGTAAGGGCAAATACTGATGCACGTTCCGCATCCACTACACTTGGAAACATCCACCTGACTTATCTGTGGATTTGACTCCAAAGAATCATGCGCAAACATTACGATGACTTTTGCTGCTGCTGCTCCTGCTTGCGCTACGGTATCGGGAATATCTTTGGGACCTTGTGCTACGCCAGCAAGAAAGATGCCACGGGATGCTGTTTCAACAGGGCGCAGTTTTGGATGGGCTTCGGTTATCCAGTTGTCTTCATCGCATTGAACACCAAACATCATGGCAGTCTCTTTTGCTCCTGGTGAAGCCACCATAGCGGTTTCCAATACAACCATATCGGCGTTTACTACGACATTCTCACCCGAAAGCGTGTCAGCACCCATTACAACCAGATGGTCGTCTTCTTGATAAATCTTGCTTACGCGTCCACGAATGTAGAGGGCTCCGTCGTTTTTTGCCTGCATATAAAATTCGTCGTAGCGCCTTCCGGGCGTACGTACATCCATGTAGAACACATAGCAGTTGCCGTCAGGGACTTTATCAAGGAACTGATGAGCATGCTTTGCTCCGTACATACAGCAGGTACGAGAACAATAGGCTTTTCCTTTGTGGGGATCACGGCTTCCAACGCATTTGATGATGACAAGATTTTTGGGTTCTTTGCCATCGGAAGGACGAAGAATATGGCCCTCGGTTGGTCCCGAGGCGTTTACTAATCGTTCAAAACCCAGTCCATCAATAACGTCTGGATATGCTCCACCACCGTATTCGGGGTAGAGGTCTTGCCAACGAATAAGGTCATAGCCGGTCGCTAAAACAACAGCACCATAGGTTTCGGTCGTTACTTTATCCTCGTCAAGATAGGAAATAGCTCCCGTGGGGCATATCTTTGCACAGACACCGCACTTACCTTGCGTGAGCTTTCGACAATGGCTTGCATCAATAATTGGCTTTGAGGGAACTGCCTGCTCGAAAGTCTTGTAGATGGCGGTTCGAAAGCCCATGTTTTCGTTAAATTCGTTAGGTATCTTTTTTTCGGGGCATTTTGTAGTGCACAATCCGCATCCCGTACACAAGTTATGATCAACGTATTTTGCTTTTTCTCTGATAGTTACCTGAAAATTCCCTACGAAGCCTTCAACTTTTTCCACTTCGGACAAGATTTTTATGGTGATGTTGGGATGGTTGCCTACCTCTGACATTTTAGGAGTGCAGATACAAGCTGCGCAGTCTAAAGTAGGAAAAGTCTTATCGATTTTTGGCATTTTCCCGCCAATAGTAGGTTGGCGCTCAACAATAGTTACCTGATATCCCGCATCGGCAATATCAAGGGCAGCTTGCATGCCAGCTATTCCGCCACCAACAACTAAAGCTCGTTTGGTAACAGGAATTTGCTCGGTATAGAGAGGCTTGTCTTTTTCGACTTTTGCAACTGCCATAGCAAGCAAGTCTTTTGCTTTTGCAGTTGCTTCGGCTTTGTCGGTGTGAACCCAAGAACACTGTTCACGTATGTTTGCTACTTCGAGCATGTAAGGATTTACCGAAGTGTGAGAAAGAAGCTTTTGCCAGGTAAGCTCATGCATAGCCGGAGAGCAAGCGGCAACTACGATGCGATCAAGATTGTGCTGTTCAATCGCCTCTTTAATTTGGTTTTGATTGGGATCTGAACAGGTATATTTATTGTTTTCCACATGGACCACGTTTGGAAGTGTGGAGGCGTATTCGGCAACTTCTTGTGTATTAACAACGCCGCCGATATTGGTACCGCATTGGCAAACAAATACTCCGATTCTGCTCATTTACTCCACCTCCTTATGAGGTCTTGCAAGCTGTTCTGGTTCCGTTTGCTCTTCATCAGATGAAAGCGGTTTTAAACTTTGGGTTGCCAGATTGACTGCAGGGACAAAATGGCGTGTGATACCAGCTTGCTCAGGGGAAGCACCCAGTGCCAGGGCGATAAGTTCGGTAAAGAAATAAATCGGCAAATGATAGTCAGTTTTATGTTCTTGGTTGATCTTGTCTTCACGCATATCAAGATTCATCCAACATAAAGGACAGGCCGTAACAAGACACTCGGCACCATTTTTCTGCGCGTTGCGCAAAATTCGCTCCGTTGCATTTCGCGCCGCTTTTGGTTGAATAACATGGTTGGACGCCCCGCAGCATTCGGTTTTAAAACTCCACTCTACACATTCAGCTCCTGCAGCATTCAGAAGACGCTCCATAGTAAGAGGGTTTTCAGTATTGGGGGCTTTAGTTATTTCCTGTGGGCGAACCTGACCGCATCCGTAATAACAAGCAACTTTCATTCCGCCCAGTTGCTTTTTGAGGTGATCAACTATTTCTTGAATCATTTCCTCTTCGGTGAGCGCATCGAGCAGACTTATTACGTGTGCAGTGCCGCGATAATTCATTTCGATCAGCTTATTTATGTGGGTTCGATAGCTTGCGTCAGCCTTTGTCTTTACCTCTGCACGTTTCAAGGCGGCATAACATCCCGTGCAGGGAGTCATGACGGGGAGGTAGGGATGTTGATCTTCGCTCAGTGCAAGGTTACGCGTGGAGAGCGAATACATAAGATCATTGTTCACGGTTGGTGCTGCTGATGCTCCACAGCAATTCCAATCTTTAATCTCGTATAACTCAATACCTAAGCATCCTGCAACGAAGTGGGTGGACTCTGCATAGGAAATCGCAGTGGAATGGTAAGAACAACCAGGGAAGAAGGAAAAAGCTTTGTTCATCACTGTTCATCTCCTTCTGGTTCTTTGGGTGAGATATAGGATGTTTCTTGTTGACACTTCTCTATGATTTGTGCGATAACCTTCGGATTTTCGCTTTGCTGAAGAGAAAGACCAATCATATTTTTTTGAAGCATCTTAGGGGCGTTGAGGGCGTCTTGAATAAAATGACCTGAAGCTATGTTGAACTGTGCGGCAAGGTATTGTTCGTTTGACTTACCGTTAGTTTTAATGCCCTTTATAAAGAGAGTTTCAAAAACGTTGGATTCATGCAGCTTGTGATATCCCTTTTCATGAGATGCGCGCCTAACTTCACGCATAACCGCTGCGGTGTCAATCTTTTGGGGGCATCGTTGTGAACAGGTATTGCATTGAGCACAGATCCAAGGAGATTCGGCTTTAAGTACCTCGTCAACGTTTCCCATCTGCAACAATCTCATGATTTGCTGGGGTGGTAAATCCATTGCTTCTGCCATAGGACAGCCGGCAGAGCATTTTCCGCATTGATAACAATCACGAAGATTAACGCCTGCATTTTGTCCAATTTTTTGTACAAACAGACGCTCTTCGTTGGTTGTCTCAGTGAGATTAACGGTTCTCATGAGACTCCTTTCTCTCTGCTTTGCACTTGGGTAAGTGCGCTGTGAGGAAATGAAATAAAACGGTGTTCGAAAAGAGCACAAAAAGAGGAAAAGCACACTTTTGCAGAGGTGCCTGACACGGCAAGAAAAGAAACATGGTGTACGGCTGCGTTCGCAGCTACTGCGGACGAGCCGATTGAAGTATTCGGCATAGATGCCTCCTTAGTTCGGGTATGGGAAGCAATCTTTTTCGTCTCTTTCTTTGTAGCTCATATTGATCAGAGGTGTTCTCTGATTTGGTGCGCACGGTTGAAAATGGCATCCGAAGTGCTATTTTTATCTCATTGTGAATCGTAAGAAGTAATTTCTTGCTGTTTGAATGTAGGGGCTAGGTTAGAGGGATACATGCAAACCACTACTTCTTATTCACCTTCGCAGGCATCGGGTCATTGGGTTACGCATTCCTGCTTTTTTGCCTGTGGAGGACGTTGCGTTAACCGCTCATTTGTCTGTGATGGCAAGGTACTGTATCAGGATACCGATTCGCTTCATCCTGATTCTGTTGACTTTCCCCAACAACGCGGTTGTGCAAGGGGTCGTTCTTTGCGGCATGCGCTGTTCTCTCAAGATCGTTTGAAATACCCTCTGAAACGCAAACATTGGCGTGTTGGAGGCGGAGACAAACAGCTTCGTGGTGTTGATGAGTGGGAGCGTATCAGCTGGGATGAAGCTTTAGATATTGTTGCTTCTGAGGTTACTCGCATTAAAGAGACCTATGGAAATAAGGCGATTTTAGCGACTGGGTATGAATATCGCAATGTTGTTCCTGGTCTTTATACCGCTCCTTCTTTGAATGCGTATGGAGGGTGCAGCGTTACGTGGGGGCAAGCATCACAAGGAGCGTTTCCGCTTGTCTCGAATTCTATGAAAGGTTCGTATGATTTAGGTGCTACGGATTTTTCTGATCGCTATGAGCTGCGTAAGGCAAAGCTCATTATCATGTGGGGTCAAAATCCTGCCTGGTCCCAAGCGGGAAATCCTCTTTATCATTATCTTCAGGCTAAGAAGGCTGGTGCGAAGTTTATTTTCATTGATTCCTGGTTTAATCCTTCCATGCAGGTATTGGCTGATGAATGGATACCTGTTCGACCTGGAACTGATACCGCGCTTCTTCTAGGGCTTGCTTATGTAATGATTACTCATAATCTACAGGATCAGCAGTTTCTTGATACCTACTGCGTTGGTTTTGATAAAGACCATATGCCTGAGGGCGCACCTGCGCAGGACAATTTTAAAGACTATGTGTTGGGGACTTATGACGGGTGTTCTAAAACTCCCGAGTGGGCTTCGGATATTTGTGGGGTACCCGCCGCTAAGATAGAAGAGTTGGCCATTGAAATGGCAACGGTGAAGCCTATGACCATGCGTTCAAGCCAAGCTCCTGCACGTACGGATAATGGTGCAAGGTTTGTGCAAGCCTTCTATACCGTTGGATGGATGACAGGAAATGTTGGTTATCCGGGAGCGGAAGTTTCAGCAGGTGGTTCTGCGGGGAACATGGTCTTTGGAGGACCTGCTCTTGTCCGTCCCGGTTCAAAAGGATGTAGCTGGCCCAAAAATCCTCTTTGCCAACCTCCGCGTGGGGGAGGGATGCTTGCAAAAGGTAAGTATGATCCGAATGCCTATTACGGAATTGCGATGCCCGAGGTGTGGGATGCGGTCGTTGAAGGCACCTATCACGATTTTGTTCACGGGATTCAGCCTATTGATATTGAAATGATTTGGAAAATTGGGGATGGAGGCCGCATGAACCAAAATCCTCATTTCTCTCGAGCGGTCGAAGCATATCGAAAGGTTGAATTTGCGGTGGCAAGTGATCTTTGGATGACAAACGATTGCCGCTATTCCGATATCGTGCTTCCTGCTTCGGCAATGTGGGAGCGGGATGCCCAAGTTCTCACTCAAATAAATCGAGAGACCCTAATATTTGCCCAAAAAGTGCTCGATCCTCCTGGCGAGGCTAAGGAGGATTTGTGGATTGAGGCTCAACTTGCCAAGCGTTGGGGAATTGATCCAAAGGTTGTTCAGCCTCTTTCTACCAAGCAGATGGCCTTTAATGAATTGCTGGGTGCTGAGGTAATAGGAGAAGATGGCACCTGGGAACCTTTGATTTGTGTTACCCAGCAAGATTTGGATGAGTTAGGAATAGAAGGTCATCCTCATGAGGGGCGTATCGCTCTGAAAGAGTTTCTTAAAACGGGTGTATATCAGGTTCCTCGTCATGAAAATGACGGTCTGGGCCATGTGCAGTATACCCGTTTTCGAGATAATCCCGACAAACACCCTCTTCCAACTCCTTCAGGGAAATTCGAGATTTATTGTCAGCAGCTTCCATTTCGCTTTAGGGAATTTGGTCTGAGTGAGATTGATCCTGTGGCGCATTATGTGCCTGCGCGTCAAGGGTATGAAGACGCTTTGGTATATAAGCAATTATGCAATAGTACCGCCAACAAAAAGGCAAAAGTATCCGAAGGGGAGCGCAGTGGCGCTGTCGATAGCGTTGCGGAGGTAAAGTGCACGACGTATCCTCTGCAGTGTATAAGTGTTCATAGTCCCAATCGTTCTCATCAGTTATTTAACAATGTTGCGCAGCTACGAGAAGTTTTCCCTCATGATGTTTGGATCAATCAGTTGGATGCCCAAAGGGCAGGTGTTGCAAAAGGCGATGCCGTTTTGGTGTCAAGCGCTTACGGATCGTTGGTTCGCCGTGCAAAAGTGACTTCTCTCGTTATGCCAGGAGTTGTTGTGATTGGTCAAGGAGCGTGGGCTGAAATGAACAGCGAAGGAATCGATATTGGCGGAAATGCTAATACCCTGCAAGCAAGTCAGCTGAGCGGGGAAGGCCATTGTACGTGGAACACCACGCTTGTTCGAATCGATCCTTGGGAAGGTGATCCACGCGAGCTTGATTATAAGCATATTCCAGAGGGTGATTGGATAGGACAGGGCGATGAGCGAATCCATGGATAATAAGAGAGATGTTCTCGAAAATAAGGTACTGAACAGGTTTGATGCTGACACGATCCAGCTGGGATTCATGTGCAATGCCAACGAGTGCAGCGGTTGCAATGCTTGCGTTATAGCGTGTAAAGATATCCACAATCTTGCGCCAGGAAAAAAGTATCGAAAAGTGCTAAGCGGTGAGTCGGGATCATGGCAAGAAAGCGATTCTTCTGCTGTTCCCTTAAAGGTGTTTAGCTACAGTATTTCTCTTTCCTGCAACCACTGTTCGAAGCCTCTTTGTGCTTCGGTGTGTCCGCGTCACGCTATAACCAAAAGCTCAAAAACTGGAATCGTATCAATTGAGGAAGAGCTCTGTGTGGGCTGTGGCGCCTGCATAAAGGCATGTCCCTATGATGCGCCTGTACGTTTCCGTACGTTAAAGAAAACGTATAAATGCGATATGTGTCTTGAGCGGTTAGCCGAAGAAAAAGAACCTGCCTGTGTTGCAGCTTGTACGATGAGGTGCTTGGAAGTTGGAGATATGCAAGCACTTGAGAAAGCATATGGTTCTCTTCGAGATGACCCGCTTTTGCCCGACTCAACCAAAACATCTCCGAATTTCATTCTTGTACCGCATCGATTTCTTGATCAGAGGGATCCCGACAAAATTCGGATAGCAAATATGCCCGAAGAGATTTCCAATACCAATGAGTAAGCACGGCAAATGATTTAATCGATGAAAAGATTTTACGTTTTGTATTTAGCTTAGTGACAAATCGTTTGCCCACTGGCGTACTTCTTCTTCGCCCGCGCTTTGCCTAAAGCGCATTCCATCTTGCCAATCTCCGGTTCTAGCCATTTCAGCAAGCAACTCGCCACTTTGGCCTAGAGGAGAAGAAGCAGAGGTGCAAAACGGTATGACTGTTTTACCGGTAAAGTCATTTTCACTTACAAAATCATCGAGAACCCATGCCGCATTTGCCCACCAGATAGGATAGCCAATAAGCACCGTGTCATAGTTGTCGAAATTCTCGGGTGTAATAGTTTCAAGCTCTACGTGACGATTGTCGTCTATGTGCTCTTTACTTACGCGGCTATCGTCATTGTTGTAGTTAAGATCATCGTTTGTGTAGGGCTGTGCAGGAGTAATTACAAATGTATCCGCTCCTAATTCGTCTGCCAATACGCGAGCTACTGATTCAGTGTGACCCTGCGCGGAATAATAGGCAATAAGGATGGAGGAAACAGCTTGAGAATCAGAGGAGGCAGCCTGTTGGCCTTCTTCTGCATTATTGTCATCAGTAGAGCAAGCAGCAAGAATGGAGCTTAGTGGGATCATGGCTCCAAGAAGCGCTGCTCCCTTTATAAATGATCTTCGAGAAAGAGTGTTGGTATTGGTGCTTGGCATGGAAATCCTTTCCTCTTAGGTGTGATGCAGACTTGATTTATGCTTAGCGGCATTCGGTTAGCATGTGGAAAATCTCACCACGGTCAAATTTTTTGGCACAACCAGCGGTTAAAACGGCGGTATCAGCAACTGCTCGCAGCGTTTCGTCTGAGGCATCTCCACCCAGCTCGGTAAATGTGGTTGGTAGCCCCATTTCTTTGATGAAGGCAGCAAGAGCATCAATACCTTCGTTAGCTATTGCAAGATTGTCTTTTCCTTCAGGATCGATCCCCCATACCTCTTGTGCCCAGACTGCAAACTGTTCAGGCGCTTCGGGGGCAAGGTGGCGATAGACAGTTGGATGAATTACGGCAAGACCCTTACCATGATTGGTGTGAGTGTAGGCACCATACTGGTGTTGGATCATATGGCATTGGAAGTCGGTAACTTTGTTGATTTTCAGTACTCCGTTTTCACCCATAGCTGAGTCGTATACCAATTCGCTTCGTGCTTCAAGATTTTGATCATCCTGTGCAAGGATGCGCATGTTGCGAATAATGTTGCGTTGTACAGCAAGGTTAATATCATCGGATACATTATGGGTGCGAGGAGTCCCGAAGTAAGTTTCCATGCAATGAGATAGAGAATCGAAAGCTCCGCTCATAAACTGATCGTGGGGAACGGTAAGGGTAAGTGCGGGATCAAGAGCAGCCCAAAGGGGAAGCGCTCCTACTAAAGGACCTTTTACGTGGGTTTCTTCGTTAGTGATTACACCGCCGTTATTTTGTTCAGCGCCCGTTCCAGAGAGGGTAACGATGCAGCCAAGAGGAATAAACTCGGTTGGCATGCTGCCTTTCGTATATTCATAGGCAAAAATATCTTCATCGAGCTTTGCTTGGGCGGAAATAACTTTGCAACAATCAAATACTGAGCCACCGCCAACAGCAAGAATAAAGTCAATGTCGTTCTCGCGGGCAACTTTTGCTCCTTCTTGGACTTTTTCATAGGTGGGATTGCTCATGATGCCACCGAAATCGACAATTGTTTTACCTGCTTCTTCAAGCTGCTTTACAATTTTGTCGTAAACACCGGTACGCTTTACCGAGCCGCCGCCATAGGCAATCATTACTTTTGTTCCCATAGCAGGCATTTCAGCTGTAAGGGCTTGTTCGACTGAACCAGCTCCGAAATAGTTTTTAACGGGATAGTCATAAACGAATGATTCCATGAAAACTGCCTTTCTCTTTGATGTTATGCTGCATTGGATGAACTGTTTATTCTCTTAGGTAGTGACAGCGTGATTCTCTGTGATATGCCTACCTAAGGTTTGATTTAGACATTACGTACAAGGCTTGTGAGTTGTTCGACGGTTTCAGGATCACGATGATCAAAGAAGCAACTGGTATGGGCATCGAGAGTTGCTATCTGTTTCATTTCGTCATCACTTAACTCGAAGTCGAATACCTCGAAGTTTTCTTGCATACGTTGTTTGTGGGCGCTTTTAGGAATGCAGATGATGCCACGTTGTAGTTCCCAGCGAAGTACCACTTGTGTCACGCTTTTGTGATGGATGTTTCTTATTTGCTTTAAGAACGCTCTTTTCGAACAAGTTATTCTTTCCTTCAGCAAAAGGTGCCCAACTCTCCATGGCAACCCTGTGTTTTGCAAGGTAGGCTTGAGCAGCATGCTGTTGAAAGAACACATTGCATTCGGTTGGGTCTTTTATTTGATAGACGCCGAATCCAAGCTGGGGCATCGTAATACCGTTATTCAGTGTTACATACTCCATTTCCTCTCCTTAGCGATGTCAGTAACTTGTTCTGATTTAAATCTAGAGTGATTGACCTCTTAGGAGAAGTTTCTCTTAGTAGCAAGGTTTAAACGTAAACGTTATAGCCGATGCACTTATTAGAGATACCCAATAAAAAACTGTCTTGTTAGGATTGAAACAGAAGGTATTATCTCTAAAAAGGCAACGAATTGTAGCCGAGCGAGGACAAGCAAAAATGATTTTTTATTTCACGGCGACAGGTAACAGTCTTTATGTGGCAAAAGAATTGTCTCAAGCATTAGGGGAGGAAAAACCTCTTAGTATTCCTCAAGAACTCAAGCGTGCTAAAACTAATGGTGAGCAGCTTATATATACGGATGATTCAGATGGTGTTGCGGTACGAAATGCCTTATCAGAAGAGGGATGTAACGCTTGTCTTGCCTGTATCCATGCGTGCCCTTCAGGTGCATTTGAGTTGCCAATGGGAGAGAGTAATCCTGAAGCACGCTTTCGCAATGAGCATGTTTCGCTCAATGAAATCATTGCTGCAAATAATCTTTCCTAAAAGTACGTTTTATAAACTTAGTAATATGCAAAACACTTTAATGTGTTTGTAAAACAGACAGTGGACATTTTAAAGGGTTTTGTAATGTAAGGAAGCGTTTAGGTGATAAGTAAAACTGATCTGAATAACATTAGCCGATCGGCTAGCATCCATAGGCCTTATATGCCACGTAAACTCATCTCCTCAGTTTGCTTGCTTCGATTAGCTTAGAATTCTTCGATAGGATTGAGAAGTCTATGTTGGTGAAAGAGTTATAACGAAAGAGGGTAAACCCCTTTGAATTCACTAAAAAAAGAACTAGAGTACTTTTAGTATTCGTGTCAGGCATGCTGACTAGGTATTTCCTCGGAAGAGATGCAGAGAGGTTTGTCATGGAATTTGAACAGCTTCGTCAACTTGATGCAATAGCACGCAGTGGTACCTTTTCTGCAGCCGCAGAGATGCTTCACACTTCTCAGCCTTCCATTTCTCGTTCTATGCGTGCTTTAGAACGAGAATTAGGATGCGAACTTTTCTTTCGTACCCGAAATCATGCAGAACTCAATGATGCGGGACAACATGCACTCATTCATGCCCGCGCTATCTTGGCCGAAGAGCGTCGTATGCGTGATACGTTCGATGAACTCGTACGGCGTAATCGTACTATTCATGTGGTTTCAGTTGCCCCTGCTCCCGTTTGGAATCTCACCTCGCAGGTGGTTGGTCATTTCCCAGGAACCATCTTAACCTCTGAACTTGTGGAAGAAGAACGTGAAGTGGAGCGAAGGCTTCTTGATCGTTCTGCTGATGTTATTGTGACCCGAAAACCTTTGGGCTTTCCTAATGTTTCTTGTACTCCTTTGATGGTCGAAAATCTCTATGTCTATACTCCAATCCACGACGATCTTGCTCAAAAAACGACTGTGAGCTTTGCTGATCTTGATGGACGTACGTTTCTTATGAATTCAGAGGTTGGATTTTGGGGAGAAGTGGTGAAGAGTGCTATGCCGAATGCCTGCTTTATTGAGCAAAGCGATAGTAATGTGCTTGATCAGCTCTTGCGTACCTCCGATTTATTGGGGTTCGTAACTGATGTAACGCAATTTTCGCACGACGATGAGCAGAAACCACGTCGCGTACGTATTCCTATCCATGATGCAGATGCGCACGCGACGTTTTATGTAGTTGCACTCCTTGATGCTCCTGAGAGAGTGAAAGAGATAGTTTCTTCGCTTAGAAGCTAGTCAATTTGTCCTTTGATCATATGTAATAAACCACCAATTAAATTAGTATCGGTGTGGTCAAAGCAAAGAGAATGATTGCAATCGAGTTCGGTGATTTTTACCTTATCTTCGTCGCTGAGCGTAAAATCTTCTACGGCAAAGTTTTCTTCCATGCGTTCTTTATGGCTTGATTTCGGGATTACTATAATTCCTTCGTCAAGAAGATAGCGCAACGCCACTTGTCCGACACTTTTGCCGTATTGAGCTCCGATTTCACTCAGCAAAGGATTGGTAAAGAATCCATTTGCCCCTTCAGCAAAAGGACCCCAGGACATGTGAGCAACACCAAGATTTTCCATGTTTTCGTGAGCGGCATGCTGTTGCCAGAAAACATGGGTTTCGACTTGATTTACCATTGGTTCAATGTCAGCAAACGTGCAAATATCAAGCAAACGAATGGGATCGAAGTTTGATACGCCAATTGCACGAACAAGACCTTCTTTATAAGCACGTTCCATATCACGCCATGCTGCATAGTAATCATTGTATGCCTGATGCAGTAACATAAGATCGATTTGCTCGAGACCAAGTAGTTCAAGGGAGTGCTTAATAGACTCATAGGTCTTACCTTCACCGTAGTTTGAGACCCATACCTTGCTTACGACAAAAAGATCTTCACGTGGAATATCGCTTTCAGCTATAGCTGCTCCTACGCCACGTTCATTTCCATATGCTTGAGCAGTATCAATAAGGCGATAACCACATGAAAGAGCGTCGCTTACGCAGCGTTGCGTTTCAGTATCGTCAATTTGAAAAACGCCATAGCCCAGCATGGGCATTTCTACTCCATTAGATAAAGTCTTATAAAGCATGTGAACTCGCTTTCTTTTGTTGAGATTCCTCGCTTTTGATTTGCAGCTTTATTCTGTGGCTCATCCAAAGAAAAGTACAATTCTTTAGTTACTATTTCAGTATGTTAAAAATGAATACTAATAATTACTTTATTAGAATGAAGTCGCTCGTAACACATACTGCACGGCAATAGAGCAAAAGTAAGAGTTTGTTTAAACATTAGAATATAAGGACTAAGTGAGGGTTAGGGTTATAACCAATAGGTTTACACTAAGAGGTGTCAAATATTATTTGATATTCCTTCGATCAAAGGTTTAGGTATGTATAATCCTCAGCTTGATACCTTTATCCATGTCGCTGAAGCGGGAAGTTTCTCTAAGGCTGCGCAGACTCTTTTTATTACTCCTACTGCGGTTATTAAACAGATGAACCTACTAGAGTCTCGTTTAGGTTTAACGTTATTTAATCGCTCACACCAGGGTCTTTCCTTAACACGGGCAGGGGAGTCGTTGCTTAAAGATGCTCGGCATATTGTGCACTATTCTGAAGAATCAATAAGTCGAGCTCGAATGGCAGAACGGGCTGAAAAACGTATTATCCGTGTTGGTGTGTCTCTTATGACTCCTTCTTCTCCTTTGGCGAAAATGTGGCCTTTGGTAAAAGAACGGTGTCCCGGAATGAGTTTGCAGGTTGTTACCTTTGAAAACACACCTGATGCGGCTCGTGGTTTAGCAAACCTTGGTCAAGATATGGATGTTGTAGCGGGTGTTTTTGATGATGCCTTTTTAAAGGAGCATAGCTGTGCAGGATTGGAGTTTTCTCGAGAACCTCTCTACTGTGCCGTACCTATTGATAGCTCTTTTGCAGCGAAGCAGATAATCACGTTAGATGATTTACATAACCATTCTCTTATGCTTATTCGTCGAGGATGGAATGGACAGATTGATGCTTTGAGGGATGAGATATTGACCAAGCATCCTTTCATTAAAGTGATCGATTTTCCGCAATATCGAATTGAAGCATTTAATCGTTGTGCAAATGAGGACTATACCATCGCAACTTTGTCACTTTGGGATGGGGTGCATCCTCTGCTTAAAACTATTCCTACCAACTGGGACTGTTTTGTTTCCTATGGGTTGCTTCATTCAACCCATCCAACAGATCATGTGCAAGAGTTTCTTGATGCTCTTGCCGATGTTTTAGAACAATCGCACTACCAGTAAAGAGTTTCACAAGGGTGGTTTTATCAGATGGAAGAAAGGGATTGCAATTTGGTTTCACCTTTCAGTTGAAGCAACCGTGCAATATTTCCTATTTCCCCAGTTCTGAATGAAATCTTGCTCTAAGAGAGTACAATCAGGCCGCATTTATAAGAGGGGTATAGACGACCGCATGGCTAGTGGAGTTAGTTTTGTGGTTGTTAAGACTTTCAACTTCTCAAAAACGTTTGGCGAAAGGATGCGAATATGACAGGCCCACAGAAAGCTATTAAGGTTCTCTCTATCATTATTGTTATCGTTGGTATTCTTGCTCTTATTGCAGGTTTGACTACCTGTGCTGGCAGTGCTGCTCTGGTCGGTGCTGGTGCTGAAGCTGCAGCAGCGGATCAGGATATGTACGCTTTAGGCGCAGGTATGTTCATGGTTCTTGCAGCAGGTGCTATTATCACAGGTATTCTCAATTTGATCATTGGTATTTGCGGCATCCGTGGTGCTAAAGATCCCAACAAAATTATGCCGTTTTTCGTCTTTACCATCATTGGTCTTGTTATCGCTGCGGTAGGCCTGATTTCTTCTCTTGCTTCCGGCGTTAACGATCCAACTACGTTGGTAAGTAATGTCGTAGAAGTTGTACTTATGGCAGTATGCGTTTATCTTGCCAACGAGGTAAAGAAGCTTCGTTCTTAAATTCTCTCCAAGGCGTTTTGCTCGAATTATGTGTGACACTTTGAGTGAGAGCGCATGTAAGAGTGGGGTTATAGGAAAAAATGTGTTGCTAGCGCTTAGTCCCAATCATGCCTGAATGA